>ENA-OUQC01000065-OUQC01000065.1-human-gut-metagenome-genome-assembly--contig:-NODE-65-length-102858-cov-19.280653_pt1 | contig 102858 bp, 85 predicted proteins | sample MGYA00237942_ERZ548815 | MGnify/ENA primary metagenome ERZ548815 (study PRJEB26490, sample SAMN05194722) | human gut metagenome | biome: terrestrial biome; feature: human-associated habitat...
CCAAAACAAGGGTACGCAAAGATACAAAATATTGTTTATCAATCAGTTATAAAATACGTGTTTTTTGAGTGACGAAGTCAGGAAAAAGATAGGGACTGCAATGCGGACTATGCTGTATACCCAATCGGTGTAGAGGCAGTCTACATGGGCATGAACAACAAAAAAGCACATAGCAATTTTAGAACGTTAAGTCCGGGTATTTTTTCCCTTTGCGGCTTTGCGGTATGTGAGCGTTGCTGTTGGTTGAAGTTGTAGTTTTATAAACACTGTCGTTGTGGATTCTAATAATTGACTTTCGGACTTAGGAGCGTCTCTGCGAAAGGGCTGGATTGAGTAAGTAGTTAAGCACCGGTAAAAATTTGCCGTTTGGCATAGTTTGTAGATCTGAAACTTCTTTTAATTCAACGTAATCAGCGCCACCCATTACGTGAGCTGTTTGATTGAACAAGTATTTAGAGTCTTGTGTGGTGTATCCGTTGCCGGGTATTACGCAGACGGTGACATATCCTTCGCGTGTTTGGATGTATTGCAATCCTTCGATATGAGTGTAAAAGTCATCGGATAGGATTATTGCAGTCTCAGTGGTGGTGGTGCCATCGGCACGTAAGAGGGCGTTGAAGGCATGGCGACCGTCAATGCTCGTCAACCACATTTCGTCATAGCCGTATGGCGATCTTTCGAATCGTGCAAGAGTTGCATAGTCATCTGTGCGATAGCGTAACAGGGGGAAATAATAGTTGTATAGCGTTGAGCCTACAAGTTCGCCGTACCCGCCTGGAGTCGTTACGTTGTTGCCGGCGTTGTCAATGAGCTCTGTGTAACCATATGCTTGCTCGACTTTCAGCTCGGTGCCGTGATTGTTGCCTGCCAATATCAGTTTCTCGGTATGACCATAGGTGAAAGCTATGGATATACCGCATTTTCTTGTAAGAAAGAAAAATTGGTCTTTTGTGACGGCTTCGGACGAGAGCAGGGCATACTTAATAAACGATGTGTCAAGTCCTTGATTGAAACAAAGCTTTAGAAAATTGCATGCCACTGACGGATATGAATAAATCGTCTTGATGTGGTGTCGATGCATAATCTTATGGATGTCTGCAGCATATTGGGGACATAGTCGATGTGAGTCAAAAATAAACTCGCGAGTTACCGGATTGACTCGATATGTTTGACCCTCGTTCATTTCGGCTCCTCGTATTGTCGCGCGCACGTCAAAATTCCAGCCACATCTACGCCAAATTTGATTGACAAAGGACATTTCGGTAACGTATCGGTTTGCCGGAATTAACATACGAAGAGGCACCCCTGATGTACCGCTTGTAGTCTTAAATACCGTTTTGCTGCGATCGCAGTTGTCAACTACAAAATCCTCCCAATTGGCATCAATGTCTGCGCGTGATATAAAGTCAAATTCGCGTTTGAATTGCTCAACGCTGCCTATAACCAATCCTTGATAGCGTTTGCGATAAAAAGGCACATTTTTAATTGCATGATTGGCCATATCAATGAGCATTTTATCGGGATTTAATGTCGGTATGCCGGCCTTAAATCGGCGATATGCCGAGCCGTAAGTCCCTTCTCGCAAAGGATTGAGAAGCAAAAGTGGTATATTAACCCAATTGGGAAGATTTGTGATACCGGTTTTAAGTATATCGGCAAGGTGATATTTGGGCATGGGATTTCGCTATGGTGGTTAGTTAACTATTGTCCGATTATTTGAGATAATTGCTCTGTTATGCGTTGAGGCGAAAACATCTTTGATTTATTCAATCCGGCATTGCCGTGCTTGGCTATGAGCGACGGATTGTCTATGTATAGGTCTATTGCCGCAGTCAATGCCGCTTTGTCTCCGGGGGTGAAAAGCGTTCCTTCGACACCGTTGGTGACAACTTCGGGTATGCCTCCCACGGGTGTGGTAATGACCGGCATGGCGTATGTCATTGCTTCGAGTATTGACATTGGCAATCCTTCGAAGTAGGAGGGGAGAACGAGTATGTCAGATGTTGCCATTATCCGGTCTTTATCATCACCGGTGACCCAGCCGACAAAATTGACCATTTTTGCAAGATCATTGGTATTGATAAAGTCGCGCACGCGATCTTCGTTCCATTGACCGCCGATGGTTAATGTGAGTTTGCCACGCCAGCGGTCGCGGTTGGCAGCGATGACGTCCAAGAGATCAAAAATGCCTTTTTCTTTGTAGATATAGCCAAGATAGACCAAGGATATAGGTGCTCCGTCAGTATATGGTCGTTTGACCATTGTCGGCGTCGGAACAATGTTCATCAGTGTAACTGCATTGGTGCAACCTAAAACGTCTTGTGCGTATTTGGTCCATGCTTCTGTCAGAAATACCACGTGGTGGCATTTCCTGAAGCATTTCATATAGTGCTCCGGACCTTTATCCGCAACGTATTTGCGTAATTCGCCACCATGCATGTGGAATACAATCTTGTAGCCGAGCAAATGTCCGAAGTTTATAATTAGGCGTTTACGTGCCCATGATTTGCCATTGGCTCCATGAATGTCAAGTGTCGTATAAGGTCTGAAAATCCTGATAAATGGAAGGGCGACCAAAGTCCGTGCAAAGTTTAACAATCCCGGGATAAGGCCCCGGTGGCTGTTGGTGCTAATGAAGTGGAATGTCGGAAGAGTATCTCGGTAGGCACGCAGCACAGATACTATTCCCCCTCTGCCGTTCAAGTCCGGTCCGATAAATAATACCTTGTCGAATATTGTGCCTGATTTCTTTTTAGCCATTAGATGTAGAGCAATTATTTGTCTCGATTTAATAGTAGCTGATACTCTTGTACATAGTGCGCAGCAGTGGCATCGATGCTGAAATTGTCGCGTGCATATTCATAGGCAGGGCCTTGGGCGTTGTCGCTGAATTGTGCATAATTGTCCATGATTGAAGCAATTGTGCGGGCCAAGTCTTCCGGGTCTTCCGGTTTGCAAAGCAGCCCGTAGCGATTGTTCATAAGTATTTCGGCAGGACCGTCAACATTGGTGGCGACTACCGGTATCTTGGCCGCCATAGCTTCGACAAGTGTTAGTCCGAACCCCTCATAACGTGAGGGCATAGCTCCGAGGTGGTATGTACAAAAATTGGCATAGATATATTCACGGCTTTTACGCCCGAGAATGTGTACGCGGTCGCTGACGCCGAGTCGTGTCGACAATTCTTCTATAGCCCGGCCATCGTAAGGCTCGCCGATAAAGTCCACAGAAACATCGCGTCCTTCTTTGGTCAGAATGGCTATAGCCTTGGTCATAATGTCTTGGCCTTTGATGCTGCAGTCCAGGCGTCCGGTTTGGACAATACGAAATGTCTTGCCTTCGGAGTATGGCTGAGGATTGCTATTTATAGCATCAAAGTCTATACCGTTGAGAATGACATCCGAGGATATTCCCTGACGGGTTTTAAGGTCATCAGCAACGGCTCGTGAGATAGCGTATATCCGGTTCAGTTTGGTATAGTTGCGGATATTGATGCTCGGGCAGTGGACGGTGCCGACGCATATCGTTTTTTTGAACAATGACGCAATTTTGGCTGCCGAATCATGATGAAAATGGATGATGTCAGGATGTAACCTACGTATTGAAGTGTACAACTTAAACATATACAATGGATTGCGAGACCCTTCCGGCCGATGAATCAGTCGCACGTTAACGCGAGTGTCGATGCTGTCAATCAAAGATTGCTCATACGAATCGTTGATAACGATTATAGAGACCATATGCCCTAATTCGGACTGGCATCTGGCAAGGTCAATCAGCAGCAGTTCGGCTCCGCCGGTATTTAAAGAACAAATTATGTGCACTATATTCATAATACAGCAGAATCAGATGGTGTTAAGCAATGAGCAGTCGCTACCATTTTGATTAATAACCTTGGCGGGTATACCGACGGCGGTGGAATGTGAAGGAATGTCTTTCGTGACTACGGCATTGGCTCCGATTGCGCAGTTATTACCAATCGTCACCGGTCCGATTATCTTTGCGCCGGAGCCAATATATACGTTGTCCCCAATGACAGGGTGGCCTTGCTTGCGAGTGGTGGCTGCAACCCCGATTGTGACACATTGGCTGAGATTGCAGTTGCGCCCGATATGTGCTGTCGATGCAACAACGATTCCTCCAAAATGTCCGATATATAATCCCGGCCCGATTTCGGTTTCCGGACGTATGTCTATGCCAAATTTGTACCTATAATGTATTTGGATTATCTTGGCTAATTTGCTTCCTATGCCTGTGCCTTTGGAAAGGCGAAACCATACGGAAAATCTGAAACCGGGAGTTTTTAGGTACATTTTGCAAAATGCTTTGAAGCCGGTTGATCCGGCATATCTGTATAGGTCTGATTTGATGAGCGCTCGTTTGTTCATTTGCATATTAAGTGTACAATATTCATAGGTTATTTGAGGTATTATGTGTTGTTCCGCAGATTAATCCTATCATCTGAAGATTTTAGTCGGCCCCATACTTCGTCTTTGTTAGCGAGGAGTACGGCAGCGTATGTCAGACCCATAAGCAGAAGTCCGGTGGTTTGGTTCCATCCCATTGTGCCGCCAAGGCTGACGATAAATACAAATACCATTACCGAAAGGTAATATTTGCTATATTTCAATTTGCGAATCACCATGTAAAGCCAAATGAAAAATATTAGGTGGATAATAAGTCCTATGTAGCCTATGGTGATGAACACTTGTAAAGGCGAAATTTCTATGCCGGTAGCGACTTCGATATTATGTTCTATATCGGAATAGTATTCGTTTTCGATAATGTACTTGGTGTTTTTGGTCAACTCTGGATGCAGAAAGCCAAGGCCGGTCCACTGTTTGTCATACTTGTATAGCAGCTCAAGTTTGGGTAGCGCTTGTGCTATTCGGCCGGATCCGGCTTCGGAAAGATCCTCATCGTCTTGGGCTTCGTCTAAAACAAAAATCTGGTCTAACGATGACTTTATTCGAAGTGTTGATTCTCCGTTCTCCGGGTTTATGGGCATAGTGCTATCTGCCATATACCCTATGGTGAGAAGTGCAACAGCAATCAATGCATATCCTAATGTGCGCCCCGTTTTAGCTTGAAAAAACATAAGGCACAGTGCTATAGCAAGAATCAAAGTGAACGTTTTAGAGGCTAAAAGAGCCACCAACATCACAAGCCAATGATACCATCGGATACGATAACGATTGGATATAGGCCATATTATAAGTCCTATAAGAAATAGCCCGGGGGGGTATTTGCGAGGGAAGTTACCGAATCCGTAGTAAGTAGGGTCGTTGAACGTAGAGATGCCTTCTCCGGCAATATAAGACTTCGGGATAAGGATATGAGCGCAAAGCACATAACCGTCAATAGCGTAGAATGCACAGAGGATGATAGCGTAGGGGAATACTCGGCGCAGAAATTCTTCGATGTCGAATTCGCGTCCGGCAAAAAGCATCAGTGGTACTATGAAGTATATAAAGCCTAAGTAGTATCGTATCAGACGTATTTGTACGCTCATACGTTCCTCGGAGAAAGAGGCTAATATAATGATGGCGGCGGCATATAATAGTAAGCCGAACAGCACTTTGCGTATTAAAGGCGGTTTGCGGTAAGCGGCGATGCCGACAAGTGATGCCAGCAGCATCACGTCATCGGTTTTGAAAGGCAGCGTTCCTTCGCCTATAAGAGCGTATCCGCCGAAGAATATCGTCAGCTGTATGGCCGCATCGTATCGGTCTTTACGCAGCGAGCGTATCAGAATGAGCGGTACAAAGAGGTATGCCGGTGGAAATTTCAGGCCCATCATCGACATACACAACAGGAACAGCAGAGCGTTAATCCAATGTCGGCGCTCGACTTGGATATAAGGCTTCTTGGCGTCAGTCGCAACGCTCTTGACGTCTTTTGCATGCAAATCCTTTGCTTGTATGCCGTGAGATATCGCCGTCATTTCTTAGCTGTATTAGGTGTGGAACGACGGCGTAGGATTTTGACCGAAATCCAGTCGCATAAAGTGTTGTAATAAGGCGGACGTAGCACGGCGCAGACGCCGAAGAAGGCCGCGACAAATGTCACGCAAAGCAATACTCCGTTTACCAGAGCCGGGACGTGCATATACCAAGTCCAGGCGATGGCGGCGCTGATGCCGAAGGCAAGTGCCGGAACCGAGCAGGCGTGCAGCAGTTCGACGAGCATCGAACGAACGCCGGAGCCCATAATGCGCTTGTAATAATATGCGTGAACAATGCACATAACCACAGCGGCAACGGCCTGTGTCAATGCAATGGCAATGATGCCTTTGTGGAAAAATATGGCGAGCAAGCCCAATTGCAACACAACTTCGATAAACGTGAGATTGCGTACCAGACGCGTGCGGTCGTACACTTTCATAATAGTCTGGTAGAAATACTTCATCGAGGCGCAGATGCCATAGATGATGAGGATGCGGAAGATGGGTACGGCTGCATCCCATTTGCTGCCGTACAAGACGTTGAAGGCCGGCCATGATACCAATAGCAAGAATACACCGATGGTGACATTGAGTGTCCACAGACGTGTGCGCATTTGAGAGCATAATCCGCGGCGCTTATCGTGCTTCGGCTCGTTGGCCAGGACGGCGAAGAACGGCCAGTTGAATACCGATTCGGTGATGGCGTATGGTACCTCTTCGAGTTTTTGTCCCTGCGAGTATATGCCGGAGGCTGCCGGTGAAACGGCTTTGCCCAAGACGAGCGCATTGACGTTGCGGCCGATTTGTGTGGCTACGAATGCCAGCATCAGATGTACGCCGTATCCGAACATTTCTTTGAATGAATCGCGGTAGAAAGCGATACGCGGTATCCATCGGCTGGCAATGGCGTAGTATACGAATAGGAAGAACCCAAGGAATATCTGCGTCGAAACCAGTCCCCAGTATCCATATCCCATCAGGATTAGGGCGATGCCTACAACAAGAGATGTTATGGTGGCGCTTAGCCGGACGATGCACATACGTTTCATGTCCAGGTTCTTGCGCATACGGGTTTCTTGCGTGAAGCTGAGCGTCTGGAAGAAAAAGCATACTGCGATGGCGTACATGATGCCTTCGATTTGCGGTCGTTCGAAGAACAGCGACAATGGGTGGGCTGCCGCCGAGAACACTATGGCAAAGAATAGTCCGAAGGCGCCGTTGAATACAAATACGGTGGAGTAGTCGCGTTCGGTGGGTTTGGCTTTGTGTATCAGTCCGTCGGACATTCCGCAACCGCTAAGGTTGTAGGCTATGGCTGTGAATATGGCAACCATAGCCAGCAATCCGAAGTCGTCGGGTGTCAGCAGTCGCGCCATGACTATGTTTCCGGTGAATGTTATCACCGAATTGCATACGCGGTCGATGGCGCTCCATTTATATACTCCTTTGGCGGACATTGGCAGTATGGTGTATGCGGAGCGTGTCTTATCGGCGTGTGATGCGTTGCCAGAGGTTTTGTTTCTTGTGCTTCTTGTCCGAACCGTATCCGTATCCGTAGCCCTTATGTGCTGCGGTGCCGTTGACTACGAGCGACATCTTGCGCAGGCGTTTTTCGTTGTATATGCTGTTGATGAATTGGATGTCGCGCAGGGTGGTGTAGTTGGCGCGGCATACGTATATGGTTGCGTCGGATATGCGTGCAAGGTTGAATGTGTCGCTGACCATACCTACGGGGGCGGTGTCAACGATGATGTAGTCGTAGCGTTTGCGCAGTTCGACAAAGAGTCGGTCGACGGCATCGCCGGTAAGCAATTCGCCCGGGTTGGGCGGAATGGGTCCGGCTGTAATGATGTCGAGGTTTGGCATAAGCGGTTCGCGCATGATTAGGTCGTCTATGGCTATGGACGGATTGGCCAGATACTGGGTGACGCCGGTGTGTGGCGGCAGGGGCAGATATTTGGCCAGTTGCGGGTTGCGGATGTCCATACCGACGAGGAGTACCCGCTTGTTTTGCAATGCCAGTGATGCGGCCAGATTTATGGAAATGAAGGACTTGCCTTCGCCCGAGCTGGTCGATGTCATCAGGATGACTTTGTCATCGGCTGCGGAGAGCATAAATTGGAGGTTGGAGCGTATCAGGCGGAACAACTCGCTGGTGGACGAGGTGTCGTGGCTGCTTACGACAAGTTGTGAGCCGCTGTTGTCGGTGCACATTTCGCCCAATATGGGTATTTCGGTGAGGGCTTCGACTTCGGCTCGTGTCTCAAACTTGTTGCGCATCAGCTTCTTGAGATACAGTATTACCGGCGGGAAGCAGAGTCCCAACAGTATGGCTATGGCAAGTATCATCTTCTTGCCCATGCCTACGGGTTCGCTGAGTGTGTAGGCGTTGTCTATTATTTGTCCTTTGGGTACGGAGTTGGCAAGGAGCATAGCTGTCTCTTCGCGGCGTTGAAGCAGGAATAGGTATAGCTGTTGCTTGACTTCCTGCTGGCGCTTGAGGTTGAGGAAAGCGCGTTCTTGCGTAGGCACATTGCCGAGGTGTCCTTGGGCTTTGTTGTACTGGATTTGGAGGTCGCGGACGCCTATCAGTGAGTTTTGGTATGCTCGGTCAAGGCTGGTGTTGATGCTGGCACGCATAGCGTCGATTTGCTCGGTGAGTGACTTGAGGGCCACGTTGTTGGCCTTGGCATTGGTGAGCAGGCTTATGCGACGCATTATCAGCTGGTTGTAGGTGCCTATGCTGCTGCCTACGCCCGAAATTTCGCTGCCGGTGGGTATGAGGTCGTATGCTTTTTCGGGGTCGCGGAGAAAGTCGCGAGTTATGCGAATGATTTCGTTTTCGGTCTGGGCCGATATGAGCGCTCGTTCGGCTGAACTTTTCAACCCCATGTTGTAAGAGGTCTCGGAACTTACATCGACGATGCCTTGGCTTTGCTTATAGATTTGAATGTCGGCTTCGGAGGCGTTGAGCGAGTCGGATATCAGGGCCAAACGTTGGTCGATGAATGCTGCGGTCTTTTCGTTCTGACGATTTTTCTCGGCGATGCCACGGTCATTGTATTGGGTGATGATGGCGTTGAGGACATCACGTCCGTATTGTTCGTCGGTGGATAAGATGCTGAGTGCAATTACGTTGGATTTTTTTGAAGCGATTGAGGACTTGACTTCGGTGGCCAGGTTTTCGGCAGCTACATCGTATCCGGTGACGTATATTGTTGTATTGACGTCTTTGCCTGTGGGGTAATCCTTGGTGCGGTCAACGACGAAAGATCCGTATTTGGTTTTGAGTGTGGCCGGAAGTTTTTGGTCATCGAATTCGCCAATCTTTTTGCCGGCAGCTTTGACGGTGATGTCGGCAACGCCGTTGGCACGTACTTCTGTGGCAAAAGACACCGTGGTCAACAGTGTATCCACGATACCGGGTGCCGGGTATACCTCTACCGGGAATTTTTTGTATTTGAATACCTTGGACAGAATACCGGTTTTGACAACGTGTGTGCGGTAGGTGCCCAATTCGCGTGCTACATCGCGCAGTACTGTGTGCGAGTTGATTACGAAGATTTCGTCTTCGACATATCCGCTCGACCCGAAGAGGTCGCCCAATCCGCCGAAGCTGGACATACCCTTGCCTTCTTCTTGCGAAATAAGCACGTTGGCATGGACTTCGTATTTAGGTTTGGAAATCTTGATGAACACTACGGCTACCATTCCGCAAATCATTACGGAAATTAGGAACCAGTACCATTTTTTTGCGTATGTAGACAATAGTCCTTTGATGTCTATAAATTCCGAGTTTTGGTTGCTTTTTGCCATAACCGACGGTGAGGAGAAGGGTATGTGGGGTGTTGGTGTTTTTTCGTAATATCTTAATTAGTAAGGGCAAGGCGTTGACCTTTACCCGCAAAGCGTATGCAAGTCATTACTTTATAGCGAGTGCAATCACCAGTGATGCGACTACCGAACAGGCGCTGACGATGGTGGATATGACGCTGAGTTTGAACGCGTTATTTTGATTGTACTTGCTGTTGTCTTGACGAATCTTGTTAGGGGTGACGTATATATAGTCGTTTTGCTGGACGTAGAAATAGGGGGAGGTGAGGATGTCCGAGTTGTTGAGGTTGATGCGATGGGCGGTGCGTTTGCCGTTTTCTTCGCGGACAAGGAGTACATTGCTGCGTTCGCCGTATTCGGTGAGATCCCCGGCCGAGGATAACGCATCAAGCACCGAGAACCGTTCGCGTGTGACATTGACTACGCCCGGGGTGCGTACTTCGCCTGCTACATTGACGTGGAAATTGACCATCTTGACGATGACTGTCGGGTCATCGACATCTGCGCTGACTTTTTCGGTCACCAAATTTCTAACTTGTTCGGTCGTCATGCCGCCAACGTGCAGTGTGCCGATTACCGGTAATGTGATGTCTCCTTTAGAGTCCACGATGTACGTCATCTGTTGTGGCGTAGAGGCCTTGGTAAGTTGCGAATTGACGGCAGGGTTGCTCAACGGCAGGTTGTAGGCAGCCGTGGCTTCCGGATTCTGCGAGGTGATGGTAATCAGAAGCTCGTCATCGGGGACGATGCGTGTCAGGTATTCGCCTTGAGCTACGGTAGCATTTAGGCCCACCGAGTCGATGTCTGTAAAATATGTTAGAGGTGTACGCGGCGTCGAGCATGAGGCCATGGCTGCAAGAGCGACGGCTGCGACAATAATATGGGTTAATCTCATGAGTTAACGATAATTATCATTATTTTTAGTTAAAAAATGCGCTATATATATAACGCAAAAGCCCCCGGGATATTATATCCCCGAGCCTTAAAAACGCGTACAAAGTTACAACTTTAAACGCAATGAGCAAAATGTCCATAGCCTTATGCAGGCTAAATGCTTGTGGGTTAGTTGGCTAATGCCTGATAGTCTTAGGATATGCGGTGTCGTGCGCATTTGAAGGTTTCCGGCCGAGGAAGCACTTAAAAGAAAAGCGCACTGACTTGTGATAAGTCAGTGCGCTTGGCGGAGTGGGGGGGATTCGAACCCCCGAAACGCTTTTGACGTTTACACGCTTTCCAGGCGTGCCTCTTCAACCACTCGAGCACCACTCCTTGGTGTGTCCCGGATGATAGCCGTGAGTGACTGCCGGGTGCTGTGGCTGTTTTGCGAGTGCAAAGTTAAGCGTTTTTTTTGAATATCCAACTATATCGGGCAAAGTTTTTTGTCAGATTTTTTGATTTTGATGCAAATGTTGATATAAAACGTCGCCGACCGCTATGTCAGTAAAGGGCATAGCGGTCGGCGGTGAATGTCTGTTATATGACGTGTGCGGCGCGGTTTATGCGCAAGTGCAGGCAGCGCGAGTCGTCAGCCGTTCAGGCTTTCTTGGGGCGCGAGAGGACGAGCGCGTACAATAGAATGTATGCTGCCGCAGCCACGGTGAGCCAGAATCCGGCAAGTATACCGCAACCTTTGGCGATAAGTCCCTGGATGAAGGGGAGAATGCCTCCGCCGCATACCATAACCATGAACAGTCCGGAGGCGACGGCGGTGTATTTGCCGAGGCCTTCGACGGAGAGGTTGAATATTGCGCCCCACATCACGGAGGTGCACAAGCCGCATAATATAAGGAATATTGCGTTGGCCGGAATTTGTACGGAGAAGAACGAAAGCTCGGTGGCCTTGAATCCGAAGAAGGTTGTGGAGGTCTCGGGCATATATATGCCGATGATGAGCAGGCAGATGGCGACGGCCGATGTTACGGCGAGCATAGTGCGCGAGGATATGCGGTTGCCTACGGCTCCACCGATGAGACGGCCGACAAGCATAAGCAGCCAGTATACACCGGCCACGCTGCCGGCGATAGTGGCGGGTGCCAGGGCGTTGGTGCTGACAGCGGGGCTGTTCTCGACGTATTGCAGTGTCCAGTTGGCGATGCCGACTTCGATGCCTACGTAGCAGAATATCGCGATGACGCCGAAGGTGAAATTGCGGTAGCGGAAAGCGCCTGCGGCACTGATGCTTTCGCGTTTTTCGCCGGCTATATGGGGTTCGGGCAGACGGCTGACATAAAGTATGATGAAGGCTACGGCAAAGATGCCCATAGCGAGGTAGAATACGGGGTTGGCTGCCGAGATGGTGCTGGCGGTGCCGCCCAAAAGGCTACCTACAATGACAGGGGCAAGTGTGGCACCGATGCTGTTGCATGCGCCGCCGAGTTGAATGAATTGGTTGCCTTGGTTTTGGTTCTTGCCCAGCGAGTTAAGCATGGGATTGACCACAGTGTTGAGCATACACATGGAGAATCCGGCAACGAAAGCGCCTATGATGTATACTGATACGGCGGTAATATTATCGTTGAGGATATATCCGGAGAGGTAGGTGATGAGGACGCCGATAAATCCTACGGTGACGGCTGCCATAGCCGTGCGGCGGTATCCGTGGCGTTCGAGCAACTTGCCGGCGGGATAGCCCATGAAGGCGTAGGCTATGAAGTTGGCAAATGTGCCGAGTTGGGTCAGGAAGATGTTGTCGCCCGACATCTTTTTTATGACTGAGCCTAAGGGGTTTTGGTACCCGGTGACGAAGGCTATCATAAAGAATAGGGCAAACATGATAGTGATGGGCAGAGCGTAGCTTTTGTGCTCGGCTGTTTTTTGTGCCATGGTGTTTGGGTATGTTGTTTTTAGGTGGGTAAAAGTCTTTTCTTTTCGGTGGGGGAGGAAGGGGCTGTTCGGTCAGTATTCGCGTGGCCCGAAGATGTCGGTGCCGATACGTACCATAGTGCTTCCGTGCTGCAGCGCTATATCGAAGTCATCGCTCATGCCCATAGACAGTTGGTCGAAGCCGCATAGGTCGGGACATGTGTCCACGATACGACGGTGCAGCGATTCGATTGCGGCGAAGTCGCTGTCTATGCGTTCGGTGTCGTCGGTATTGGTGGCCATGCCCATAAGGCCGCAGATGTGGGTGGCGCGTAGGTTGCGGTATCCGCCGTTGCGGAAGTATTCCAGCATCTCGTCCGGAGTAAACCCGAATTTGGTTTCTTCGGCGGCGACGTGTACTTGCAGGAGTACGCGCGTGACCACTCCGGCCTCGGCGCTGAGGCGGTCTATAAGCTCGAGCAGTTTGACGCTGTCCACGCTTTCGATTAAATCGGTGTGTCCGATGATGCTTTTGACCTTATTGGTTTGCAGGTGGCCTATAAAGTGCCAGCGTACATCGTTGGGCATCTCGGAAATTTTGGCCAGCAATTCCTGTACTCGGCTTTCGCCGAAGACGCGCTGTCCGGCATCGTAGGCTTGGCGAAGCTTTTCGATGGGGTGGAATTTGCTGACAGCCACCAATGTCACGCCCTGCGGCAGCAGGGCGTGCAGGCGCTGTACTTCGGATGCTATGTCGTGTGACATTGTCGTGTTTTACGGAGGTTTACTTGTTGCCGCTCAGATCGGCTTTGTATACGTCCATAATCATCGTTTCGGCTATGGACTGCACTTCGTAGTCGCCGAGGATGCCTTTCATGCCTTCGTGTACATTGGCGAGGGCTCGGTCGAAGTCGCCGGCTTGCACGAGGTATTGTGTCGCGGCTTTTTTCTCGTTGCCTTTTTCATCGATTTGTATGAACGCTACTTTGGCCAAGTAGTACTTGTCACCTGTGCCGTCGTAGAATATTTCGTTGATTTTGGTGCGCTTGACTGCCGAAACCGAAAATTCGCCGGAAATAAAGGGCTGGGCTTCCTTGATGATGCGGGCCTCAGCTTCGGTAAAGGACAGGGCGTCCACTATATATGGTTCGGTGACGCGTTTCACCGAGCCGTCTTGCTGCATCTTGTCGTAGCGTACTTTGCATTCAAACCATGTAGCCATATTGTGTAAATGTTTTGCTTGTTATGATGTTTATTGTTATTTGTTGCTTAAGTATATGATGCTTAGTGAGTTTTACGCATCTTGTATGTCTGCATCAGAGGCCTTGACCACTACACGTGCTCCGGCCTAAGCAGATGCAAATATACGGCTATTTTATGAGACTGCCGCCATCTGTCGCCTTGAATTTTTGTGAGGCGTATGGCATAGTCCGAGCATTGGCCGCTCCGATGTTTGTCAGTTGTGCAATGCTTGGATGCCGGATATTTCGGTGGATACTTCGCCGAGGGGACCGTTGCATTGCAGCACTCCGGTATAAATCTTGACGAAATCGACGCGTCGTATGTCTGCCGTATTGCCGTCTGCGTCAACGGCGTTAGCCAGGCTCAAGGCTGAGGAGGCTTGATCGTTGGGGCATGAATCGGCGTACCCGGTGTAGCAGTAGCCTACGTAGGTTTCGCCTACGAGGAAATAGTTGTCCGGCAGGCGCATAGCTGTCACGGACATTGTCGAGGTTTTCTCACCCCAAGCGGGGAAGAAGGCGTGGTTGTGGTATGCGGCATTGCGGCTCAGTGCACCCGAGGTTCCGTCATCGGCCGACCATAGAACGAAGGCATTGTTGTCGCCGGCCGCGCTGTTGTCGGTGTATGTCACGGTGGTCATGCGGGCCTGTTCCCAGCGTGAGCCGCGCAGGTAGTACCATGTGTCATCGGCTTTGCCGTTGCGGTTTACGTCCTCCATGACGCACACTATACCCGGTTCGGCCGAGCCTACGCGCATCCCCTCGTAGGTGTTTGTCCCCCAGTAAAAAGCATTGCCGAGGACGCGGAAGTCTCCCTGAGCTTGCGGCGAATGCAATATCGGCGTCTTGAGACGTAGGGTTACGCTGCCGCCGAATCCGCCGAGGCATATCATGCTGCCGCGGTCGAGGCTTTGCTGGACTGCACGGCGTACTGCGACCGCATCTGCGTTTGGTGCTATCTCGGGTAGTTCGTTGACGAATTGGCCGGGCATAGGCGAGTAGTCAAGAACTTCTACGGCGACGTTGTGCGGGGTGTATTCGCTACCGGGTGGATCAGGTTCTCCCTTGTAGTCATCGGCGCATCCGGTCAATAAAACGAATGCCAAAGCCGATAAGGCTGTGCGATATGTGCTTGGTGTCATGTCTGTATGTGTGTGCTTGAAAATAATGCCTTTAATTATGTGCTTTTAGCTTGTGTCACAGGTTTATACTTTCGGAGAAGATATCGCGTATAGCCCCAAAGTGTATCGTTATGCCGTTGCGCAGCCTCAACCATCCTTCGACATCGTTGACTTTGGCGATAATGCCGCGACTTTCGATGATAGTTCCGCCGATTTTGTGCGAGTCCGGTCGGAAATGCCGAATGACGACCTCGATGGCGGCATCGTATGCCTCGGCTGTACGTCGCGCAATGTCGGTACGGCTTTCGTCGGTGAGTTCGGTGTCCGCATCGGTATGTCGTGCGGCCTCGTCTATGGATTCGGAATGGCCGTGCAGTGCCGCAAAAGGCGCAAATTGTGCCGCTCTACCTTTCATAGACATGTGCCGATGTACGGCCGACGGGCGATACTGTCTGTCGATGATGTCGGCATATATTGTGGTAGCGTCTTTCTCAGTCTTCATGCCTTATGCCCTCCTATCTGTCTATTGCGTTGACGCCCGGTGGCTCCTTCACGATAGTTAAGCCCGGTGAGTATAGCGTTCTTGCCGTAGTTGGTCTTTATATCGAGCATAGCGCGTTGCATCCTACGCGCCTTGTCTTCATCGGCTTGTCTGGCTTTTTCGGCGGCGATAGTCTCAAGATATTCGCCGAAGAGGTCCGGCTGTGGCGCCTCTGTCGGTACTACATCGTGGAGCGGGATGACCTCGCAGGCGGTGACATTGAGTCGCCGTATCGTCAGTTCGCCGTGTACGCAACTATGCCACAATCGGGTGACGGCCTTGCATATCAGTTTGGCCGAGGCCGTTGGTGCTGCAAATGTGCCTGATGCGTGCGCCGGTGCCGGTGCGCGGCGTCCGTATCGATCGATGACAATCTGAGCGCCGTCACATATCCCGTCGTCAGATACATTGGATACATCATAGCCTATGTCGATAGCTATAGATTTTGTGACCAGTCCTTTGGCTACAAGATTTAGGGCCAAAGACTGCGACATTTCGAGTATAACTGTAAGGGCGTTGGCGCTCTTGTAAGGCTCGGTGAGTACTTGTCCTTCTGAAATTGAATGTGAAGAGGGCGTATATGCCTTGATGTCGGCGATGCCCACCGGTTCGTATCCCCATGCGTGGTCTATAAGCAGTTCGGCATTGACACCGAACATTGCATATAGGGTGTCTTCGTGGTTTATGGACATGCGTGCGACATCACCCATAGTGTACATACCGCGGTCGGCCAATCGTCGGGCAATGCCTGCACCGATGCGCCAAAAGTCGGTGATGGGTGTGTGTGCCCACAGCACTCGCCGATAAGAGGCTTCATCGAGCGCGGCTACACGTACGCCGTCGGCGTCCGGAGTCATATGTTTTGCCACGATATCCATGGCTATCTTGCATAGGTACAGGTTGGTGCCTATACCGGCGGTAGCGGTGACTCCTGTCTCGCGCAACACGTGGCGAATCATGGTCATTGCCATTGCGTGCGGGTCGCCGCCATAGGCGTGCAGATAGGGCGTGGCATCGATGAACACCTCATCGACACTGTACACGTGCATATCTTCCGGCGCTACATAATGGCTGTAAATCTCGAATATGCGTGTGCTGTATTCGATGTATAAGGCCATACGAGGCGGCGCAATGATAAAGTCTATAGCCAAAGACGGGTCGGCGGCAAGAGCATCGGCATCGTAGCCGGAACGGCAGCCCGGCCGGGCTGTACCTCGGCGTCTGTTGGCGGCCAGTACAGCCTGTCGTGCCTCAAAAAGGCGTGGCCTTCCGCCGATGCCGAGTGCCTTGAGTGATGGAGACACTGCCAGGCATATCGTTTTGTCCGTGCGTGTTTCATCGGCCACCACGAGGTGGGTCTTCAGCGGGTCGAGGCCGCGGAGAACACACTCTACGGAGGCGTAGAAGGACTTGAGGTCTATGGCAATATAACAGCGGTTGTCGTACATAGTGCCGGAGTGGCGTTTTGGTCCTGCTAAGTTACGACTTTTGTGGGAAAAAACAGACCCCGGTCTCCCTATAAATAGTTAAGGGAGCACCGAGGCCGTTGTATTGCGGTCGATACTTTGCGCCTTTAGAATGCGTAACGCACGCCTATGGCAGGTATGACGGCGTGTAGATGGTAGTCGGCCGTGAATTGCCCTGTGGAGGGCAGACCGAGCTGCGGATAATTCTTGGCTATGAAGTCATCGTATTGGCCGGTGGCGTTGTCAGCTCCGCAGCCCTTGACGTACATGAAAGCCACGTCTATGGAGAAGCTCTTGACCGGACGGAATGACAAGCCTACCGAGGGCTCTATCTTGGTCATGCCCGGGGTTTCGGGGTTGTAGTGGTTCTTGTTGACCGGGCTTTGGTCTACCATGAGTCCGGCACGGAGATCCAGTCGGTCTGTGAGAGCGTATTCGGCTCCCAGGTGATATGTCCATGAGTTGTGGTATTTCTTGCTTAGATGCTGGTCGAAGTCGGGCAGGTGATCAAAGGAGAAGTCGAGGTAATCGTATGTTTTCCATCCGGTGAGTTGGGCGTCAAAAGCCAGTGTCAGCCGGTCTATGGGGCGATAGGCTACGCCGAAGGTCAGCACGTAGGGGCAGGGCATGGCTGCTGAAAAATTGGTTTGGTTGAGGTTGTCAAGCGTATTTCCCAAAATCTTTTGGGCTGCTTGGTTGGCGTAAAATACTTCTGCATCGCCTTTGCTGACCTTCATCTGCATCTTAGAACGGAAGGATGCGCCGATGGTGATGCGCGGGGTGACTTCGTACATAGCGCCGATGTTATAGCCCACCGAAAGGTCGGAAGATCCGGTGAGTTCGACAGATGCCGGTGAGATGCTGCCGAAGCGCACATCACTGCCCAAGGCGCCGAGCAAGCGGTCAAGCGATGAGGGGCTGACAAGTGCCTTGTGCAGGTCTACGCTACCCCAGGAGACCATGAGTCCGGCACCGATACTCAGTTTAGGCAGAATACGCCACGATACGGTGGGTTGTACGGTGAATATCTTAAGGTCGACACTTTGGTTGAGCACTGCACCGGCCCAGTTGTCACCCCAGTTGATGCTGCTGCCGTAGGGTGTGTACATGGATACGCCGGCATACAGGTTGTCGTAGATGCGGAAGGCGGCTGATATGTTGAACGGAGTGCTTACCTTGTTGCTTGTCTTGTATTCGGTGCCATTATGATTGGCTGTAACCGATGATTTGATTGCACTCATCCCGGCGGTAACATCGACAGTCTTGTCGCTGAATGCCAGCGCTCCGGGGTTAAAGATGTTGCTCTCGGCTCCAAGTTTAAGAGCAACGCCGACATGTCCCATGCCTTCTTGACGTGCGCTGAAAGTGTTGACTTGGTAGCCTTCGGCCACGGCTGTGCCGGCCGTTACAGCAATGGCCGTCACGGCCAATAGTAGCTTTTTCATACTTGTCAAATATATTATGTTCATTCTCAAAAAGGCTGCAAAGGTATATATCTTAGACTGAATATGCAAATTATTCGACCTTTTGACCAACTTTGCTGGTCAAAAGGTCGAATAATGTTCGCAAATATACCAATGCTTGTTCGATTTAGTCAGATCGGCGGACCTATAGGTCAAGAAAACGGACGGGGATGTGTCGTAATGCTGAATTATACTGCGTGGGGGTGTGCCGTAAAAGCCAATTACGACACACCCCCACATAGTGTATTGGTCTTGTTGGGGTAGTGCAGCACTTCTTATTGGAGTCTTTCAAAAAAAATCAAAACAAAATTGCCTTTAGCGCTTGTTGTTTCAATAAAAATCGCTAACTTTGCACTCACAAAATGGGATTATCACTTACGTAGAGTGATTGAAAAAAACCGAAGGTCCTTTAGCTCAGTTGGTTAGAGCACCTGACTCATAATCAGGGAGTCGTAGGTTCAAGCCCTACAAGGACCACGTTGATTGAAAGGGATTACAACACAGCGCTTTAGGCGTTGGATGTAATTCCTTCTTTTTTGTGCTTGTGGAGCGGAAAGCCGGGGTAATTCGGGGTCAAGCCGAAATTCGCACGGCTACGGCTCGGCGTATCAATCATGAGAGCGGTATGGTTGTGCCGGCGCGTATTGCGGCAATAGGGAATGCTCCGGCCGAGGATGTGTGCATCGTCAGCGGCGAGGTGCGTATGCAACCCGACGGCAGTGTTATCGACCGAGGTAATTCGGATAGCTTTATCGTGGTGTGTGACAGTGAGGGTAATTATCATGCGACATCGCCCGAGCGCTTGGAGAGTGTTGGCGAGGCTGTGACGCCGGAACAGTGGGCCAAAACAATGTCGAATGTGGCGCAGGAGCAGCCGCAGGAGACAGGCGTTGGAAATAATGAGAACGATAGGAACAATGGGAGCGATGGTGGTGAGCCGATGCGTGGCGAGGGATTGGCGCAAGGCGAGGAGCCGGCGGGCTATGACGTGCAAGGTAATCCTGTGGACGGGCAAGGGCGTCTTGTGGTTGAGAGTGTGGGGTCAATGGATGAAATCACCGATGGGGATTTTGAGTCGCCTACACGCAATGTGCAGTTGCCTGATTTGCCGGAGAATGTGGCAGCGGCAATAGGCAGCGGCGGCAAGCCTATAGTGATAAAGAAATCAGTGTTTGAGAAAAACCGCGATAATCATCCTGAGATAGATGCGGCTGAAAGCCGTAGTATACTGGAGCGTGCGTTGTATAATCCCGATCTTGTGGGCAGCGTGCAAGCGAGACGGCGTCCCGACTATCGTGTAGCCATACAGACGGGCGACAGAAACGCCGTTGTTGTGCTTGATATATACGAGAGCAAGGACAATACGGAGATTGTCGGATGGCGAGAGATAAACGAGCGAGGTCTTGAAAGAATGAGAAGACAAGCCGCCAAGGATGACGGGCAACTCATCATACTTTCACCGAGCGATAAGTCCGGTTCGGCGGCAGCCCTTTCCACTCTTCAAGACGGCTTGTCTTCCGTTGGCAAAGGTAGTGAAAATGGTTTGGATGCGCAAGGGGCGCGCGCGAGTGCTTTGTCGCGAGTGCCGACGGATGCGAAGGGAGAGCCGATGTTTGAGCAGGCTGAGGATGCTGCTACGGCGTGGGATGCTCTTGTGGAGTATAGCGGCGGCGATGTGGCTACGGCTAAGGAGATAGCGGCTGTGATGGCTCAGGAGAAGCGCAACGAATATGAGCGTGCGCGGAAGCTCAAGCCCAAGGGTAAGACGCCGGCTGAGATACTGGCATCGAAGCGCGATATAGCCGCCGAGCAGTCGCGTACGCAGCTGGAGTATGAGCGCTGGCGGCAGATGGCCGAAGTCGAGCGAGGGCGTGAGGCTGTGGCGGAGCGCGAGCGTGAGGCTGTGGCGCGGCGTGCGGCTGCTGAGCAGGCCGAGCGTGAGCGTGCCGAGCGAGCTGCACAGGCCGAGGCTGACAGGCTGCGTCTGGAGCGTCTGAACGGTGTTCCCGACTGGCGTGCCGACACGCCCGAGCATGCGCGTGCGCGCGGCTATCGTCGCAGCGGACCCGAGGTAGTAGAGCGTCAGGGCGCGGTTGAGGCGGTGCGCGGCAAGGATGTGCGCGTGAAATTTGCCAAGGACACGACCGCGGACGGTGTTGCGGCGGTCATAGATGTGGATGATTTGCAGCCGAGCCACGTGCAGGGCAACCGCAATGTACGACACTTCATACCTGAGGCGCAGCCTAAAGATCGCAAGGATGCGGTGAGCAAGGTGAGTGCGCAGGATATAGCGCGGGATATACGTCCCGAGGAGATTACGGGGAGCATTACGGCGTATACGGGTGCTCCGAGTGTGAATGGCCGTGGTGAGACGATACAGGGTAATTCGCGCGCGGATGCGTTGAAATGGATGTACGACAATGCGCCCGAGCAGGCGGCGCGGTATAAGGCGTATCTTATAGAGCATGCTGCGGACTTCGGCATGGATGCGGCTGATATAGAGGCTATGGAGCGTCCCGTGCTGGTGAATATGCTTGACGTGTCCGACGGCGAGGCTATACGTCTGGGGCAGTATGTGCAGGCCGATACCGAGAGCGGCGGAGTAGAGCGTATACGCGGACGTGCGGCGGCGCGTAAGATGGGCGCCGATATGCGTGAGTATGCGGAGCGACTATTGTCGTCAGAAGACGAGGATGCGAGCATTTCGCAGTTGGTTGCTGCTAATGGCGTGAAGACCTTGCAATGGATGAATACTCGCGGTTATATCACCGATACGCAGTATGCCAGTTGTTTTGACCGCAAGGGTGAGTTGACGGGTAATGCGGCCGAGGATCTCAAGGATGTGTTGTACCAGGGCATTTTTGAGGGCGGCAGTGTAGAGATAGAAGAGATGTTTGCGAAGCTGCCGGCGAAGGTACAGCGAGCGATATTGGCTACGGCCTACCGTGACTACGACAGCCCCGAGGCCGACAGCATACGCGGCGAGATACAGCAGGCGATAGTGCTGTATAACGAGATGATGATGTATCCGCAGTATGCCGGGGCGACGAATATCGAATCGGCGTTGACGGCGGTGGCTGCATGGTCGCAGCAGTATGCTTTTGACGATGCGAGCGGCGAGAGCTATCTGCCCGCCGAAAGATTTAGTAACTTTGCGTTGCATTTGGCGGCGATGTACAAGGGTATGAGCCAGCGCGGTCTGCAGAAGATGTTCAACGACCTGTACGACACGATACAAGGCGTGGGCGAAGACACGTTGTTTGAGAGTGTAGAGCGGACGCCGCACACGATAGCCGAGGCCGTGAAGAAGGTGCTCGGCATAGACTACAAACCGGTAAACGAAAGAAATAATGGAGAGACTGGAAATGTACCTATGGCTGACGATAGTGAAGTCGGCCAAGGAGGGGGACGAGGAAGCACAACAGACGTTGGAAGCCGAGAACGCGTTGCGGGCACAGGCCGGGCGTATGAGCGTGGAGCAGGAGCTTCAGATGATAGCCGAGGAAGCGGAAAAGGTAGAGAAATAAAGCCTTCGGAAGTTGACGGCCGCTTTATAGGTCGTTCGTTGTCGGAGAGTGAGGCGGCTGATTTGGTCGGGCGTATGGAGGCGTCAGCCGAGGTCGCGCCCACGGTAGAGCTGACGCCTGAGAATTGGTTGGCTCAGTTTGGTGAGGATGGTATGGTTGACACGCCTATAGGTGTTGTCAAGATGGGAGAGAACCAGTTTATTAAGATGTATTCGCGCGGTCGTGCGGAGTATTTTGGTATGGTTTATCCTACGCTGAGCGCGCCGGATGTAGTGCTTGAGGAGGTTGACCCCAAGGATGGCTCGGAACGTGACAGTAAGTATCTTTTCGTGAAGACGTTTGTCAAGGCGGATGGTACACGTATTGTACACTTTGAGTCTGTAACCGTGAAAAAAGACGGCATGGAGGTCTCGATAAGTAGTCATGAGATTAAGGACACAGCGGTAAAAAACAAGATGCAGAATGATAAAATCCTGCATCTTGCTGAGAAGCTGTCTCCCGGTTCTGAATGGCGCTTAACCGAGACTCCGAGTGGGTCGAAGAGACCGGACCTTGTTCCTGCGTCTGACGGAACTTCTCTCAGGGGCAAAGATACGACAAAGTCGGCGGATGTGCAAGGGAAAAATGATAATATTGTTGGTGGCCAGGGTGAAACACCGATGTCTGCCAAGATAAAGACTGCATCGGCCGAAGTGAACGCCGAACCAACCGAGGCGCAGAAGGAAGCCGGCAACTATAAGAAGGGGCATGTGCAAGTTGGTACGTTCGACATCACCATTGAACAGCCGCAGGGCAGCGTGCGTAAGGGTACTGATGCTGACGGCAAGCAGTGGGAAAGCAAGATGAACAACACTTACGGCTACATTCGTGGCGCAGTGGGTGTTGACGGAGACCACATTGACGTGTTCCTCTCCAATGATATTGACGGTTGGAACGGACGCAAGGTGTTCGTTGTGGACCAGTACAACCCCGACGGCAGCTTTGACGAGCACAAGGTTATGCTTGGCTTCAATGATCAAGACGAGGCTAAGGGCGACTACCTTGCCAATTACGAGCAGGGCTGGGAGAATGGCCGCAGAATTGACATTACCGGCGTGAACCTCGAAGACTTCGAGAAGTGGATTGAGTCGAGCAAGCGTAAGACTAAGCCATTTGGTGAATACTCGTCGGTGAAGAAGGACGTTGTGGAAGAGAAAAATGGCGGAAGTGGATTGAATGGCCGTACCGGGAATACCGGGAGCAATGGGGAGAATGAGAATAATGGGAGCAAAGCGGCGGAGATAGCGCATTTGGAAGAGCTATTGGAGAAGCCGGGGGCTGATAAGAAGCTTGTGCGAGCGGAGATAGCGCGGCTGCGTGGCGAGGGTCAGAAGGCGGCGAAGCCGAAGCGGGAGAGCGTTTTCCAACAGGCCGAGCGAGTGGCTAAGGGAGCGCGAGATAAGCGTGAGGGAGCAAAGAATGTCGGCTATGATGCCGAGACGAAGAAGTGGAAAGGTATTCCGTCCGGTGATATTGTAGCGACGAGTGCTGCAGACAAGGCAGGTATAATCACGGGATATACGCGTGATCCGCGAATAGTGTCGGTGCACAGCACTAAAACCGGGAGGACGTGGTTGGAGGTTGACGTGTTTGACGATAATGCCGAGACGCCGGTGCGTATCATCGAAGCATTAGAGGAGGAAGGTTATGAGATTGAGGGTCGCGGGGACTTCAGTACCGTGAACTTCGATAATTATAACGATGCGAAGGCGTTTTCCGACCACGTGCGGGAGGTACAGAAGCGTGTGGATGCCGAGCGTGAGGGCGCAGAAGAAGGCGCCGCTTCAAGGAAACTATCGGCAGAAGAGGTCGCTGAGATTATCGGTCAAATTGAACTCCAGGCCGAAATCGCCCCCGAAATTGAGTTGACCATAGAGAATTGGGATAAACTTTTCGGAGAGGATGGAATTGTATCTACCCCGATTGGTGATGTCAAGATGGGCAAAAATCAATTTGCCAAGCTCATGCGCGATGGGCGTAATAGCAAACTCGGCATGTTGAAACCTACCCTTGAAACGCCTACCATAATTATTGAAGATACCAGTGAGGCAAAGCCCGGCGATAAAACCGAAAGAGGGTCATCGTATATTTTTATCAAGGGATTCACCAAGGCCAATGGCACTCGGCTCTATTTCTTTACATCGGTTACTGTAAGCAAAGATGGTAAAGAGGTTGTCGTATCTAACCAAGAAAAAAGCCGCAATCGAATATCGCGGCTTATACAGGAAGGGAATATGCTTTGGCGCACTCCGAAAGATGCGACTGCCCCTTCGGCTGAGGGTCAAGGTTTGGACTATGCGCAGCCAATAGAAGCCGAGACTGCAACAAAGGGCTCGGGAATAACTCCTCAAAGCATCCCTTCCGAGGGCAAAGGTACGACAAAGTCGTCTAATGTGCAAGGGAAAGACGGAAAAGAAGAAGAAGTGGAGGTGGACGCGGATCAGGCGGCGAAGTTGCGTAAGTCGCCGGGATTTGAGTTGTCGACGAAGAAGGTCAAGGGTAAGGTTACGGTGAATCCCAAGGATTATGCTCCGTGGCGTAAGACTGCGGAGGATAATAAGCGTCCGCAGTTGCGTGGTGTGCATTACGAGGAAGGCTTGGCTATGGCTACGGATACGGCGAGTATCATAATGGTGCGCAGCAAGTATCCTACGGCATGGGAAGGTAAGACGATAGGCTGGGATGGCAAGGCGTTGGACTTTGAGCATGGGTATGTTCCGTGGCGCGAGCTGTTGAGCATGCGCAGGAAAGCGGCGTACGCGGTGGACGCGGCGGCGTTTAAGGCGGCAGTCGAGCAAGCGCGTGCAGACGAGGCGTCGGGCGAGTTCAATGTGTCTGATTACGCGATAGGTGTGCCGTATCACGGAGGGAAGATATATATAGCGTTGAAGCGAGCCGAGTTGTTGGCAGACCTTTTGGATAATGTGAAGCACGGCGAGTTGCGCTTAAACGGCACGGGGCAGTACTTGTGCTTGAGCGGCGACGGTGTATATTCGATACACATGGGAGTGTCCAAAGAGAGTTTGAGTTATGGCTTGGGCACGCATGTGGTAGATATACCTTCGGGAGGTGTGAAGCAGAGTAAGGCAGACGGTGCTGTCGCCGAGGGCGTGGAAGCATCGGAGGCGGTGTTGCGCGATGCAGTGATAGGGCGGTTGCGCGAGGCCGGAGTTGAAGTGGTTACGGATGTGGCGGCCGGACAGAAGGTGTTGGATGAGGCGAATGAGGAAACCGGGATGTCGAATGCCGGACAACAGCAGGTGCGTTTGCATGCTCGATTGTCGGCATTGACAAAGGCGGCAAATACAATAAGGGGGTGGCTTGACGGGAATAAGCGTGGCAAGACATTTACCATAGAGCTTCCGGAAGCTACACAGCGTATGATACGTAAGGTTATGGGCCGTGATTTTGACAGCCATAATATTACGGCAAATGGCGTGGTACATGCGCAGAAGAATCATGGTGTCGGTGGGCGGAAGCTCAATGAGAGGAGCATACCCCTGACAACGGTTGACATGGAGCTTATGCCATACATTATGACCGCTCCCGATTATGTTCGACGTGGGAGTGATGATATGAGTGGGCGAGTATCTGTACGATTCTACAAAGAACTCGGCAACGGATATGTTGTAGTAGCAGAGAAAGAATATAAAAACAGCCCTGATGATATGGAGACCATTACCATGTGGGCTGAGATGTCGGACAAGGCTACCAATGCTCAGCGCGAAGCTGCCCTTGATACACACGTCCAAAACGCTATCCTTGACATTGACGCTGCAAAGATACGCAGAGATGCCGAGAATGCAATAGAAAACGACATAAAAATACGAGAGCATCGAGTGTATCATGGCAGCGGTGCGGACTTTGAGAGCTTTGACCACTCGCATATGGGCACGGGCGAGGGTGCGCAGGTCTTTGGTTGGGGCACATATGTGACCGAGGTAGAAGGTATCGGCAGAGGCTACGCCACGAAGATTGTTACCAACAACTCCACCAACCTATCCAGTATCGCCCGACAGCATAATGCAAAACGCTTCCTCAAAAAGTACCCGACATTTGAGGCATTCAAAGCATACGTTGACGAGACAAGACCCGATAAATCCGACATCGCCCTAAACTACTACAATCAGAAGGTAGATGATGCCAAGGGTCAGCGACACCTCTACACCGTAGAGATACCCGAGGACACCGGGGAGAATTATATAGACCATGATAAAGGATTGACGCCGAGCCAGGCAACGCGAGTGCGGACAGCCTTGGAGGGTATCGGAGTGGATCTTGAGGATTTTGCTCGCAGAGGTTGGCGTTTGGATATGCCGTTTGAGTATGTCTATAACATAATGATACCAAATGCGATACGTGGGAGCAGGTATGAAGTTGCCGGCAATGTGCAGCGCAAGGCCTCGGAGTTTCTTTCGCAGTTAGGCTTTACGGGCATCAAGTATCCCGCTGAATATACGAGCGGCGGTCGAGCTGATGGTGCGAAGAATTATGTAATCTTCGATGACAAAGACTTGAAGATAACCGACCATGTGCGATTCTTCCGGACGGGCGAGGGTGAGGCGTACGGCTTCACCGTCGGGGGGAAGATATATATCGATCCGCGGATAGCGACGGCCGAGACGCCGGTGCACGAGTATGCGCACCTGTGGGCTGAGGCCTTGCGATGCGGCAATGCCGAGGAATGGTCCAATGTGGTCGGGTTGATGAAAGATACTCCCGTATGGGATGAAGTGCGAGAGCGTTATCCGGAATTGGAGAGTGAAGATGAGATAGCCGATGAGGTGATAGCGACATACAGCGGCCGTCGCGGCGCCGAGCGTTTGCGTGAAGAAGCCAAGAAGGTTGCCGAGGGCAGGGGCAGCGTTTTTGAGAAAGCCGAGGCGATAAGTGCTTTGGAGCGTGTGAAGCAGGCGTTGGCGCGTTTCTGGAAGGGTGTGTGTGACTTCTTGCATATACGCTATACGAGTGCCGAGGAGGTAGCAGACCGCGTGATGAAAGATATGTTAGACGGTGTAAATCCGCGCGAGGTGCTGCACAAGAACGAGCAGAATGCCGTGATACAGCGTGTCAATCCGATGGAAGATGATTACCACACGGGGGTGCGCGGAGTGGAAGATATAAGGACGTTGCGAGAGGCTATTGCCGAGGCGCGAGCCGAAGGGGAAGAAGGCGGCTGGGATGCGTTGTCGAGTTATCCCGATGTGAGCAATGCGATGCTTGAGGCGGTGTTGCGCAGCGGCCGAGTGAGGGTGTACAGCAGCAAGCCCATAGAGGCCGGTGTGTTTGTGACGCCTTCGCGTATGCAGGCTGAGGACTATGCCGGGGGCGGCAAGGTGTACAGCAAAGAAGTGAGTGTGGACGATGTTGCATGGCTGAATACCGATGAGGGGCAGCTGGCAGATGTAATGTCGAAAGATGAAACCGGGATGTCGAATAGGCTTCGCTTCCAGTATGTGGGGGAGAATGGCGCGGAAGGCTTAGAGGCGGCTAATGCGCGGTTCAACGCGGAGTTGGAGCTGCAGATAGACGGCAAACTGCCGATAGGACATGTGTATAAGATGGGAAGGCCGTCTGAATTCTTGCGTGCAGCAGGAATTCCGAATTTGCCGATAGAGTTGCCTGCATCTCAATTGTCGTTGAAGGCAAGTTCGGGCAAGCATGATTTTGATTTGCAGGAAGTGCGCGATTTGCCGAAGGCAATAGCGAACCCGATAGCGACATTTGCTTATGGCGACAAGGGGAAGTCGCAAAATATTCTTACCCTATTGGATCATAATGGCGAGAAATTTCTTGTCGGCATTTTTATACGTCCGACAGTAAAAGGCCGTGTGCTGGAAGTTAATAGCATCCGCAATGTATTTCCAAAGAATAGCGAAAGCATTGTTCGTTGGATTTTGGACGGGAAGTTGACGAATGCGAATAAAAAGGAACTTCTTGCATTCCTTGACCAACAGCGAACTAATCTCGCTGACGTGGCTTTCGTCTTACCTGCAGAGCAGGCGAAACAAGGGATACAAGAAGTCCTTGAAACTGCTGCAAAGGTAGTCGAAAACTTTGAGAATCCCAAAGTTTCGGGAGGAAAAGATGCGGAAGCGGGGCAGAATGAGAACAATGGGAACGCCGGGAATTATGGGAGCGATAGTGAGGCGGCGTCGATAGTAGCTTCGGCCAAGGAAGCCGGTACGTATATGAAAGCACCTAACGGACGGACAACACGTTTGACTGCAGACCAATGGGTATCGGTACGTACAAGAAATTTCAAGCGATGGTTTGGAGACTGGGAGAATGAGCCTGAAAAGTCATCCAAGGTTGTGGACGAAAACGGCGAACCTATGGTGGTATATCATGGGCGTAGTGTGGATTTCAATACCTTTGAACGACATGAGGGCAGTCGTTATACAGCCGGGTTGGAGCGCAGAGTTGTGGCAGAAGGATACTTCTTTACGCCCGATGAAGAATTTGCGGAGACGTATGCCCGCAATGCAGCCGGAGTTCGTGGAGGTAAGGCGGATGTAATAGCGTGCTTCCTGAATATCAGACGTCCTATGGATCTTGTGGACAACGATACATACGCCGAGACGTATGAGTATGTTACCGGATGGGAATACACCGTGGCAGATATGCAGGACGAGTTGTGGAGTATTATGGATGAGGAAGGCATTGCAGACAAGATAAAGTCCAAGGGTTATGACGGCGTGATGTTTGCAGAGGAATTGAACGATGCATACGAGCCAACAAAGATTTCGTACTGTATACTGGATGCAAATCAGGCAAAGTATGCCGAGGGTAATAACGGCGACTATTCGAAAATGGATGCGGATATGCGTTATCGCACGAGCGAGGAGTTGGACAGCGAGTATGGACGTCGGTGGTTGGACGAGCAGACCAATAGTGACGGGCGGCATACCACGCAGGTGAAGAATACGCTGAGTTCGTATCAGAAATTCGGCGAATGGGTTAAGCGTGAGGCGCGAGGCCGCGAGGTTGACGTATTAGATGCGAGCAGCGGTCTGGGCATAGGTACGGAGTGGATGAGGGATAACGGCATCAAGGTTGAGGACGTAGAGCCTTATCCTTCGGAGCGGCGAGCAGCGCCGACCTATAAGAGTTACGGTGATATAAAGAAGAAGTACGATTACATCATCAGTAATGCGGTGCTCAATGTGATACCCGATGACTGGCGTGCCGGAGTGCTGCACGATATGGCAGATAAGCTGAAAGATGGCGGACGTATGGTGTTAAATGTTCGCAGTGCCGAGAGCATCCGCCGACAGGGCAAGGAGGGCGAGACGCGAATAACGCTTGACAGCCCGTCCGAGATACTGGTATTGCGTCCCGACGGCAGCATCAAGGCTTATCAGAAAGGCTTCACGAAGTCAGAGTTGAAAGAGTGGTGTGAGAAAGAATTGGGTGCCGGCTACAAGGTAGAAATAGCCAATAAGGGCAATGCCGGCGGCAGCTATGACACTGCGGTGGTAGTGACCAAAAATAACGAAAGCGGCACTGTAGGTGTCGCCTCCGAGACTGGCCGTCCAAGCAGGAGTGCCCAGGCCGTATCCAATTCGGGTGCAAAGGTAGGCAAAAAATCCGAATATCGAGACGGTCTTGAAGAAATTTCCGATAGGTTGGACGAGAAGGCCATGGGTGCGCACGAATTTCTGTATAATATCGCCAAGGCCTTCGGGCTGAAGGGTGCCGGTCTGCGTGCTTCCTTCTACCAAGACCTCGGCAACTCGGTGGGCATACGTGTCTCGGACCATTCGGCGAACACTGATAATATTGCGAGCAAGAATGCCAACAGTGAAGTGTACGGCCTTGTTGTGAAGCTCGGCAGACATCGCTTCAAGTCGAATGCGGATGCCGATTATTTGGAGTATGTGTACTATCCCGACCGCTTGGATGGTGCGCGTCAGAAGGAAATCGTGGACGGGCTAAAAGGCTTTGTAGACAGCGGTGATTACACGTTGTTGCCGAAGCCCGACAGGGTAAATCGTTCCGGTTGGTTTGAGGTGGCTGAATCCGGGTTCTCTGATGAGAATAATGGGAACAATGAGAAGACCGGGAATAATAGTGACCCGGAGGTGATGACAGCGCGGGCGCGAGAGTTGGCGGAGCTCCTCAATACTCCAGTGCGCATCATACGTACAGAGGAAGAAGTGGCCGCATTGCCTTCCGTGCGTCAGCGCAGAATGAAGGGCAGCTTCAATCCTATGACCGGCGAGGTGACTATTGTTGTTCCCAACAATGCCAACATGGCAGACATTGAGAATACGTTTGTGCATGAGGTTGTGGGGCATGACGGACTGCGCGTACTGTTCCCTGATGAGGCTAAGCTTAACAATGCCCTTGATGAACTCTACCGTGTGTCTAAGGACGAGATACGCGGCACCATTGACCGCATGGCGCAGAAGATGTACGATGCCGAGGTGGACCGCATACGTGAGAAGAAACGCAAGGAGCATGTAGCCAAAGGTGGGGATGCCAACGCTTCATACTATACAGATATGGCGGAGGCTCATGCGGAGGCAAGCAAGAAGCGTGAGCAGTTCAAGCGTGATGCCACCGAGGAGTATGGAGCCGACCTTGCCGGACGTATCGGTGAGGGTGGTTTTGAGAAGATGAGTGCGGCGGAGCAGACGTTCTGGGGGCGATTGAAAGCGATGCTTCAGAAGGCGTTGCAGCGGTTGCTGGACGGCTTGAAGATACGCAGCAAGCGTCAGTGGGGCGATAAGGAATGGGCGTTTGTGCTGCATGAAGCGTTTAAGCGTAAGCGCAACGGCGGACGGCCTACCATATTCGATATGGCAGACACCGAGGTGATGCGTAGAAAAACCGGGTTTGGAGAAATGTCGAATGTGGAAAGTTATGGACGAGATGGAAAAGGAAATCAGAAAGAAACAGTAAATTTGCAGTATGGAAAAAGACTTGGACAAAATCAAAGTGGTGAATATCGCCGGCCCGAAGGCAGTGCTGACGGCCGAGAAGTGGATACAGACGCTTCCCGGAGATTGGCGGCCGTATCTGACAGAAGCGATATCCGAGTGTTTGAAGAAGGACATTCAGCTCACCGAGAACAACATATTGATGACAGCCAGAGATATAGACGTGAAGCGGAGGGCGAAAGGCTGGTAGCCATAGCTAAAGCCAACGGTCTTTTCATCCCAAGAGAGAAGATAAAGAGCTTTGGAGAGCGCGTAAGCAAACAATCACGCGAAAGCGAGGTTTACATCAATTTTGATGAAAGCCGTGTCTATAAAGTCAAAAACCCTTACGCAATGGCCGGCTCATGGTACAAGAACCACATTGAGGCGGAGGACGCCATCTATGAATATCTCCTGCACAACAAATACTTTCCGGAAACTGCCTACAAATTTGAAGGCATCGCCGAGGATGTAGATGGAGTGCGTATAGTCCTCTCTCAACCACTCATTAAGTCAAGACGTACCGCCACCAATGAAGAAGTGAAGGCCTATCTCGAATCGAAGGGCTTCCGCTCTGAGCCTCCATACTTCTATACCAATGACGATGTATGGGTGTCGGACTTCAACGGCGATAACGCGCTTATCGGCGAGGACGGCCAAGTCTATCTGATTGACCCCGTTATTGATATTGACACCCACAAGACTATGAAAGATCTCATCGGCGACAGCGACCGTGACGGCGGCATAAAATTCCGGGACGGGGACGATGGTCTTGGCGAAGCGATAGCGCAGATGAAGGAAGCAGCGAGCCTGGCCAATGCCGACAACCGGCAGACCAAGGAGGATGCAATGAAGGCCATAGGCGGCAATTTGAGTAAGTTGCGACAAGCGATGGCGCGTCAGCGGGGGTATGACCTTTCGACGGTGAAGAGTATCACTGATTTGGTCAAGAGAATGCTTGAGAATGGGTTGTTGGACGACCTTGGTAAGGCCGAGACCAAGCGCATACTGAGTACGGCAGCCAATGTTACCGGGCGCGAGGATACGTCCAAGTATGTGCAGAAGGTGATGGACATCATGGTGGACAATCAGCTGCGACGTAGTCGAGACGCGCTGGGACGCCTATTGTCGATACGCGGCAAGCGTGTGGACGGGCGCGGCATAGAGGTGCAGGGAGCGCTTGATGCTAACGGTGTGGCAGTGTTGCAGGCGTTTAAGAAGAGCAAGGGGCTTGATTGGGCGACCATAGATGAGCGTATAAGTGATGCGTTCAATCGGATGAGCAGCGAGGATGATGCGTTGGCAGAAGAGGCGACGCTTGAGTATTCGGGGCTTGTGTTTGCGAGCGTAAAATTATTTAGAAGAATAGTGTGGATTTGTTATGAGTGATGACGTCCACGGCAATGTGTTGACCGATGATTTTCATCATACGTAGGTAGTCTGTGGTGATTGGCAATACGATTATGCTGTCTTTGTTTTCGTATGCTTGCTGCACCTCGGCAAGGTCAGACTGAATTTGCCGGAATACATCCATAGGCGCTTCGGCCAGGAATATTGACCGTTGTATCGGTGTACAGCCTTTGCGTGTAAGGTACTTGAATACGAGCCGTCGAACCTTGTTGCTACGTATATCATACATCACGAAGAATACCATGTGGTTGTCTTTTGTTTTGGTGTTGCGGACGATGCCTAAGATTTTTTGGATGCGTTGTTCAAGCGAACCGATATCAAGGTCTATGTCGTTATCATCTTCATTGTCGTATTCGCGAGGGGGCAGTTTTAGGCGAGCATTGATGATTTTCTGCATCTGCTCGGCTAAGGATAGTGGTGGCTTTGGTTTACGCGCCATTATGGTCAGAGATTATGTTCTGCCAGATATTGGCGAATTATGTCGGCGGTGAGTTTGTTGGCTTCGGCATCTGTGCCTGAGCGTGGCGACTGGATGACGGAATACCCACGCCGGCCATAAAACAGGTTTGTCTCGGCCTTTTTTGCAGCGATATTGGTGCGTATCTTTTTGCCGTACTGGATGTTGTCGATGCCGCTGACGGTTATACCGAAAGACTCGATGAATGTGCGCAGGTCGTCTATAATCTGAGTGAGCTCGTCCGGTACGTATGCCGTAGGTTTTTGAGGTATGGTCTTTCTGCCTATATCGAGTTTCCGTTTGATTGCTGCGATGACATCGTCCGGAGGTTCGGTCGTGTCGTGAACGTTTGCTGCGTCCGGTGTGCCGTCGGACTTTTGGGCATAGGTCTCGTGCTTGGTTTTAGCGGCTTTGCGTAGGTCTGCCGTTAGATCGATGTAGTCGCTGATAGCCACGGGTTCAGCCTCCGGATTGTAGTATGCTTCGGGATCGGCACTCATGAAGCAGGCGCGCGTGACATCGCAGGTCTTGGCGTCTACGGCTTGTGCGATATCGTATTGTCGTGCAAAAGTTGCGGCAAACGTTTGGTAGAATACTTTGTAGAGCCCCGGATCGTAGCATTTTTCGGATAGCTGCATGACCACTTTGAGACCATCGCCTCCGGGCGAAACAAAGCATAGCAGAGTGTGGCTATCGGCGGATATGCGTTGTCTGAGACTTTGGATAGTAAGTCCTTGTTCGGACACATGGTCGATGTCGATGATAAAGTATTCGGTGTATGCGAAATTGGCGCTACGACGGTATGGGGGATTGAAGATGGCGCATACAAAGTATGGCAACTGAGATTTCAGTGCCGGATAACGCGAAGGATCGAGAGCGTGTGCCACGCGTATCTGGTTGAGCATGGCTGTGATATCGGGGCGTGGGTTGCGTAGCGCGTCGTATACATGCCTTAATGGCATTTTGACCAAAGCCTCGGCGGTGTCACGGATATTTCGAGCGGCGGAAATCATAGTGCTTGGTTATAGCGTTTGAAACGTTGGGCAAGACTTTGGGCGTATAGTGTGATTTGTGTCATGCGACTGCGTGGCATTGAACTGTCTGCTACGACTTCATCAAGGTAGTCGTTGAGCGATTGGATGAGTATGCGTCGGCCCAGTGCTTCCATCCAGTATGAACCGTCATCGTGTACGGAGTAATGATCCTCGGTGATAGCTTGTTGTGATAGTAGGCGTACGACTACATAGTCTACCCAAACGCGGTATATTTCGATGACATCGTAGACCAGTACCGGGCGGTTGTAGTCGTCGCGGTGCATAATGCCGATGTATGGATCTATGCCGGCTTTGATGAGAGCTCCCTCGATGCGGCCGTACAGCAGTCCGTAGCCGTAATTGAGCATCGCATTGGTGATGTCGGTGGCGGGCTGGCGCGTACGCTTCTCAAAATGGTATTGCTCGGGCATGAAACCGGCCAGGGCCTCGAAATAAATCTTGGAGGCCACACCTTCCCAGCCGCGCAAGGTAGGGGCGATGTCACTGACTATGTCGCCTTCGATGGTGCGTATTTTGGTGCGATAGTCTTCGAGTCGGCGTATGGCTTTGTCGGTGCTTTGGCTCAGCTCGAGCTTCGCGTCATCGGCAGCAAGCATCAGTAGTAGTGCTTGCTGGTTCTCGATTTTGCGCAAAATGACATCCTTGATCCACGCCACGGCATCGGACGAGAACGAGAATGTCAACTGCCCTTTGCGTATGGTGGATATTGACCCGTATTTCGGGCTCCAAATGCGCGCCAGCGGTTGACCGGATTTATCAGTAAAGATTACTTCGATTTCGTGCTCGACGGCAAGCATCACGGCATCGCTGGTGATTTGGGCGCCTTTCCCAATCTGTATCGAGTCGATGCCGACCACCGGGACGCGCTGGCGGCCGTCGGCGTTGCTGATGACGAAGCCTTCGTTGTCGCGGCTGATAGAAACGCCATAGGTGTTGATGACAAGTTCCATAGATGATAATTTGTGTGAAAAGGATGGCCTGTACGGCCGGTATGGCGATAATAGCCGAGATATGAAATGTCGCTGCCGAGGTGGAGGTGGCAATGTTTACCACCTCCGCCATCGGAGTTAGCAGTCGTAGTCGCGGAAGCGCTTGAAGTGGAACGAGACCTTCTTTTCGCCTCCGCCGAGGTCTTCTGTGTCGCGCTCACTCGTCGAACAAATGCAGCGAATGCCAAAAGCTTTTAGTTGTGAAACGACATAAAAAGTATAGGACATCTCACCCATTATGTGAACGGTGACTCTACGTTCCTTACACATATTTTTTATCTCATCTATTTGAGCTACGGCAATCTCCTTTTTGATTTTGTCAATTTTCATCGCCGGGTCTATTTCTGGAAATGCCATATCCTGTACTTCTCCATACTTTTCTGCGGCTTTTTTCTGGTCTTCCGACCAATCCTTATATGGATGGTTGGACAGGTTGACGAGTAACGGGGGAGTGCCAGGAACATAGGCTTTAATCGCAGAGATTTCATCGCAAACAGCCGAAAGATAAGAGCTTATATTATTGCGCAATGTTTCAGCATCTTTATAGCTCGCTCGAAGACCGGCATGATTAAAGTCGTTTCGGTCTTCTGTTATCTTGTTCCATTGGTTGGCTAATTCTGAAGATATTATACCACTGTCAATGATTCGCTTAATAATCGTTTCTTTATAAGGCGATAGCGGCCTGTATTCTTTATTCTGTAGTTCCAGTCCAAGCTTGTTTAAGGCTTGTGTCGCAATTTCTCTATCACCTTTGTCTTTAACGTCAAGATGGAATTTACGACATAGCATAGATACTATTCCCTCTTGGAGCAATGTGATAGATGCTTGAAAATCGCTGTGATCCAAACATAGTCGCGAAGCCTCAATCATATTTTCGGGACTATCGGGATTAAAATTTCTAACAGATTTCGCGATCTGTTTAAACAAGGGCCCCATTGGACGGATATATTCGGCATCTGCTTTTTCTAAAAGTGCCTTTATTTGTTCGCTTTGTTTGCCTATAATTATTTCATCACCTCGGTTGAATGAAATCAGATTGCTAAACTCATATAATTGTTTAGACAACTTTATGAGTGTTGTCGCATCTTGGTCTTGCCCTTTTGTTTCTCGAGCAATGGTGATCAGCGGCTTATCTGCGCAATTTTTTAGCTTCGTTGCATCGCCATGCTCAAGATAGTCGGCAGCGGCGTTTGTCCAGTCTTGGAGGGCGGCCAACGGAGTGATATTGATGATAGGAGCTATATTTGTCTCTTTATCACGAGATTCATAGTTGCCATATGTTATACTCTTGACTATGGTATTTTTCAAGAATTTGGCATAGTTGCCGAGTACCAATACCAACATCGGGAGGTATCTGAAGCCATGTGTGAGGTCGAAGTATAGCTCGTCTTCATCATTCAATACCTTATATATATCACTGAAGATTTGCCATATCTCGTCTTCGTTATTTCCGTCCGGTATTCTTATAGTCTCTATTGGTGTGGAAAGATGCATTTCTTTCAATGTGTCGGCCAGACCGATTTTAGGCTCTCCATTATCAGTCCTTGTTTCCCAGTTTTTTTCTTGTGAGCCATCTGTCATCACAATATATGTGGTCGTATTCAGTCCATTGCTCCTTGACATCAAGCATTTGCAATGTAGCCTTTTGAATAAAACGGGTTTTGTCGTATTGGGTGTCGCCCAATGCATATATACACTCCTTATAGGACCCAGTCCCGAGGACAGATATAAATACTTTGCGTGCCATGCTCTTATGCTTTGAGGGTGTTGATGACTCTTGTTAATTCGCAGTCAAGATTGCTGAAGTCGTTATCAAAGGTGAGAATGTCAACCTTATTGTCTGTCGCCTTTTCTCTTAAATTGGATCTAATTCTTGAGAAGATCCTATAGGCAATTAACACTCCTTTTGATTTATCGCTTCCATAGGTTTGTGTGACGCGGTTAAGTTTGTAGATATCGTCTTGATTGAAAGAATTGGATTTGCATTCGACAAAGAGGAACTTGTTCCCCAAATTGACTAATATATCAATTTCGTTTTTTGTTATTTTGATGCCATCTCTTGTATAATCTTCTTTTTGGGGATCAAACACTACACTGGTCCAAACATCGTACTTATCCTTAGCCCATTTGTAGATAGCATCGGCAACGAGCGTCTCCCACCATCGACCTTCGAATAAAAGCATATCTGCCTCTGGGTAATCACTTTGGAATATCTCATCATCGTTATATGCTATGATTGTATTTGTCCCATCCTTTTTGTATGACACTGGTCCACAAGAGAAAGGACTATTTATATGATTTATGTTGCGGTCATATTCCGCTTTAAGAAGGTCAAGCACCTCTCTCTTGTATGGATCAAATACTTGATTGCGGACTTCTTCTGCGCATTTGCTGCGTTCAGGGTCGGGTGTGTATTGGTTATAGCTTTTTAGCTTTTGGCCTTGAAGCATAAATATGAGTTCAGAGGGCAGGTGTTTTTGAAGCGGAGTCTTCTCAGATGTACGGATGTTGATGTAATTTTTAGATTCGGTATATATCATCTCACAATTATGCAGAATTGCTGACCACATTGCTCCGAGAGCCATTGGCTTTGCTCCTCCTGTCAGGTTGAAAGTGTACGTGCAGTCGAACCCTTCATCAGCTATAATGCTGTCGCATTTACGTCTACTCTCATTTGCGTCATATGCGTCTTTGAGCTTTTCCTGTACGCATTCCATGCCCATTTGTTTAATTGTCGCGCATAGGTTGGCCATTGCGACCCTTGACTCTTTTGTCCCAATAAGATATATGATGTCAGGATGGTATTCATATATGGGATAGAATACAGGTAGAGCTTCCTTGCCCACTAATGTGATATGTACGTTCTTCATATGTTGTTATATTTGGATGATGGTGCCGGCGCCGAGGCTGGCGTGCTTGCCAAGGCCGATGTAGGATGGCATGCGGACGTTTGTCTTGAAGACGAGGTCGAAGCCGCGTAATTTGATGTCTTTGAAGTCGTATAGCTCGGTGTGGGATACGGCGATGAGTTGTGCCGTTACTGTGCCATCGAAGAATACGCCTATGCCTTTGGCAAAAGATAGAATATTGCCTACGATACATTGCTCGACAAGTCGGTAGCGCTCGACGATGCTGTCGGTGGCGTTATAGCGGCGATGGTTGTCCTGATTGAGCGGGAAGTAGCGCGTAGCCTGATAGGTGAAGGTTTCATCGGTGAGAGCTACTTCGGTTTCTTCGAGTTCGAGTGTCGGGGCTGGCAGCGCCGTGATGCGGCGTCCGAGCCGCACCTGCGGCAGGTTGAGGGCGATGATGTCGCGGATGGCCTCGAGGCCCGTATCGATGCACACTATGGCAGCCCGTCCATCAAGGCGCTTGTACTGCACCATAGGGTAGCTGTAACGCAAGCGTTCGTCCACGTGGTTGTGCAACAGTACGTTGTCGCGCCCGGCGGCTTGGATGACAGCGCCGCGCAGATAGGGTATCTCCCTCTCCGTAATCTCCGTGTCGTACCTCGCGACAAGCGTCGTCACCATCTTGCCTCCCATATCGTTCATTTTCCCTGATCCCACTCCTTGAAAAGCTCATCGGCACGCTCACGGCCGATATGGTTGGCCAACTCATTCCGATTCTGACCATTCTTTTGCCATTTGACGTCTTGGCTTTTATATAGTCGTTTTGCCTTGTCGATTATGTCGTTGATATCTTGCGCACTAAGCCCGTCAGGCTTCTTTTTCTTATATTGATTAATTATCTTATTGCATAGCTTCCAGTCTTTGATAAGATTATCGCCATTGACGTCTTTTTTATCAAGTTTTCCGCGAAGGCCCAAATCCTTACACGTGTTTTCAACTTGTATTTTGTATTTGTTGATTAGACCTATCTTATCGATAATACGCTGGTCTGTAAGCCCGTTCTCGTTCAAACTCTGACATAGTGAATCGCATGCGTCCTTAGCCAATTTAAGCCGAGAATTTACATAGTCCATCTTTCCTAAGGCAATCAGTTCTTCTATGCCGGTGAGATATTCATCTATCTTGTCATACTCTTGTTTGTGCAAAATATAGAATTGCTCAAGCCTTAGTTTATATATTGAGTCTTCTATTTGACTTTGACGTTCATTGATAGAAGATATGTCTTGGAAATTATTCTTTTCTTGTGTAAACTTTCGATAATCGATAGCCTCGCGAATGTACTTGCTTAGCTTAATCAAGGCTTCTATCCTTTGCTGTAGGTCATCGGTTTCTTCTATGATTTTATCCGCATATGTTTTGAGTTCACATGCGCTGACGTGCGATTTCTTGAGCTTTTCATATTCCTGGACTGAAATTGACTGTAGTCCGGTGCTTGTAGTCTCGTTAAGCTTGCCCTTATTGCTCTTTTTTGCTTCCTTGTATTCATTCGGATTCATAAAACGCACGTCATCGTATTTATGCTCAGCCATAGTCCCCAGCAGTGTCTTTATTTCTTCAGATGTCTTCCAATAATTACTCGAATCTGGGTATTCACGTTTGTAGAAGCCTTCCATTGTATCCTCAAACGCCTTGAGGTAGTAACTCAACGTATAATTGAGTCCGAATAATTTGACTTCTCCTTCTATCCTGATTTTACCATAACCGAATGCCTTGGCAGCTCCGATATTATGGTAAATGCCTTTTGTATTATGAATCGTAATTGCGGACAATAATGCGCCGATTTCCTCCGGTCGCATATTATGTAAATTGATGCGTGTTACGAAGTTACATCCGGCCGGAATTGCCTTAAACGTGGATGTGGTGTCGCCGGGTTCGACATCCTTAGTCTCGGTAAAACCTTTATGTATACGATAACGCTTCCTTCCACTAATGGATTCGCCATTATCATATGTTTTAGGCTTGTCTGTATTTTGATCCTGTTTTATGTATAGCGGGAAATAGGAGGCTTGCGGTTGGCCTAACACTAAGGTCTTATCAGTTAGAAGGTCGATGCCTTCATCCTTTGAGGCAAACGCATTACCCACCTGAACACGACCCTTCATATTCTTGCCATCCGCTCTAACCCAGCCGAAGATTAGCTCGCATAAATCATGCTTACCGCTATTCTCTTCTGTCTGCGGCTGCCGTTTATTTACTAAATCTTTTATGGAGAACTTTCGGTCTTTAACTACTGTCGTGTTATTTATAATTACAGTCCTTTGAAATTTTTGATCTTTGTATTGTTCGCCTTCTGCCATTTTGCCGAAGGCAAGGATGCTGAGGACATTGCGCAACATACCCTTGATGCTGGAGCCGGGGATGAAGTAACGGCCGTTTATGTTCATTGGCGCGTGTTCATCGTCATCCTTGTCCTTATCTCGGATAAACAGGGGCGAGTCGTTGTGCCAAGTCAGTTCGATGTAGCCGTCTTCGCCGTCCTCAAAGGGGATGTCTTGTGACACGAGGCCGTACCAATCAGGTATATAGACTTTTGAGTTGAGCGGTACAAAGTTATATGGTGATGTCAGTGCCATGATTAATTGTTATTAGTGAATCCGATGAATACCGGTTTTGAGGGCTCGAGTACTTCCATGTCTTCGCACATAGGGTCTTCCCGCGTTTCCCATAGTTGGACAAAGCGCAGGTATGTGTATCCGTCTATACGATGTGCCACGAATGTCTTGACGGTGCTGTGGTCGGTCTTGCCGTTGACTTCCTCGGGGGTCAGTACCGTCCGATGTATATAGTACCGGCCATCGACATAGCGGATGGATATGGAGGTGCTGGTGGCTTTGTCCCACAGATTGCCTTCAATGATGAAAGGGTTGGCTGCCGGGTTGGGTTTGAAGCCTCCGTATGCCTTGTCGCCGGTGAAGACTTTGGGCCGTTCGCTGTCGCTGTACCAGATATAGCCTTGATAATTGGCTTTGGGTATTTCTGTTATTCTCTCTACTCTGTCCATAATGGCTTGTTGTCTTTAGTTGCGGTTCCGGTGAAAATGCCGTTGCCACGGTTGGTGATGCCGCCGAGGGGTAGCAGTCCGGTGCAGATGTCATGGAGGCTCTGCTCAAAGGCTTTTTCGATGTCATCATCGGCGAGGGCACTGTTTTCGACGTAGATGTCAAACGTGTATTCGGTACCTTTGTCGTAGATGACCTTTTCTTGGAATAGTGCGCCGTCCATAGTGCCGCCGGTAAATTGGTCTATCTTGTTGTGAAAGAAAGGTTTCGACTTTGGCTCGGCTTGCCCCTTGATGACATCGTCTATCAGTATCCGCCCGCGAGTGAAAGTTTTGTCGGACTTTTTTTCTCCGAAGATTGCGGCCACGGCCTCGTTGTCGCACCCGACCTTGGCTTCAGGGATTTTCCCGGCAAAGCGCTTCTTTATTTTGTTGTAATGGTACGCGGTGCGGTGCGCGATTGCGCCTTTGACGGATGACCCGGGTATAAGTACGCGCTTTTGAGGATTATCAGTCTGTTTATTAAAATATGGGATATTGTCGTTCCCACACTCAACAACATATTCGGAGACATAGATGTTGTCGGCATCGCTGTCGCCCATGCCCGAGCCGAACATAAAGAAATCTAAGGGTTTAAGTTTCAGTTGATAGTGCGTCCACTTGGAATTGTCTAACGATCCAATTTCAGAGATTTCCGTAAAGCCATCCCATTCTTCGGCCAAGGATGAGCACTTCTTGAGATATTTTTCGAGGTGCTCCGGCATGGATAGGTCTATGTCGGCTTGCAGGCATTTGACTACCTTGAGTTTGCCGTATCCCTTACGAGTGCCGCCGCCTATGCGCAGCGTGCAGTCGCGCAAGTGCTTAATTGCATTTTCGATATGCTTGTCGTCGGTGTCTTTTTCGGATATAAGCTCGATTTCGAAGACGAAGCGTGTGCCTTTGTACACGACTTCGTTGTCAAACTTACCGTTGTCTTCGGCCGTGCCTCTATCATTTATGCGTACGTGCTGGCGTATAGGCAGGTCTTGGAAATACCGATAAAATTCGTCATTCCAATCAATATCCTGTATCCCGTCGAGTGCCTTGCCGTTCTTGCCCACCATCACCGCATCGGTGAATATGATGTCCGAGCCGTGGCCACTGTCATCGTTATCGTCTGATTTGCTGATGTATCCGAAAGGGTTGCCTTCGGTTTGGTCGTCGGCGAGTCCCATTGCGTGTCTCAGTACGCCGGCGATGGATGTCGCCGGAATGTACGGCAGGCCGTTGACGTCCTTGGCCACGGGCGCATCGGTGAGTATGTCGCTTCCCTTGCCCGTGCCTACGGCCAGCGGCGTTTCGGCTTCGACTGTCAGCCGCGCTATATGCCTATGTGTATATCGTGTAGCTGTCATTTTTCCTGTTTCTTGCATATTTTGGCCATTTCGGATGCTAAGTTGATTAATGCCTTCGCGGTGATGTCGCCGTAGTTTTTCTTGTACGCTTCTTTTTCTACATCTTCCACGAATTTTTGTAGCAACGTTCTCCTGTCACGCTTATCCCACTGTTCTTTGGCTACGCCATGTGTGAGGTAACCACATTTCGTCTTATCATTACTTTGAGCAAACAACTTATCCTTTATGTCTTTGCTTTTCTTGTACTGCATTGCGATGGTACGGATGGTGCCCCATTGCGAGGCAAAGCGTTCGCCGCTAAACCGTCCGGCATTATCGTCCACAAATTTGTTGACCTTTTCTCGGATATACTCGTATTCTTCCTTAGCACTGATTGCGCGATTAATGTAATTCAGCAGGGGAGAATTATTGACTTTATCGGCCGATATTAGCGTGGGCTTCTTGGTCTTTGTCGCCTCTTTCTCGCCATCGTTGAGCTTGAATTTGGCTTGACCATTAAAGGCACCATCTGCCGTATCCAGAAATTCGGGGTTGTAGATTACGCGGCCGAAGCCTTCGTTGCGGTACACACCGACATACTTAGACTCGAAGTTTTGATCTTTGCAGTCTTTGACAACGAATACGCTGCCTTTTTCGATGCCGCAACGGTCGGCATCGCGGGTCTTGCGCTTGCCGTTCCACGGCGCATATTGGAAGGTGCGAACCTGCGAGCGTTCCCAATCGATTTCGCCGCTGTCAAGCCCGAGATCCTTAGCCGTGGGGCTGAAGGTCGGCTCGCCGTTGTCGTCAATGAATATCAGTCGTCCATCGGCGTATACGGTGACATAGCCATCCGCCTTTTTAGACCTCGACTGTGTCTCTGTGAAGTCGCGATTTTCGATTTTGACTGCTCCGTACTGGGCTGTGCGCGAGCGACCTATATTGCGTTCGCCGAGAAGTGCTGCTCGAATTTTGTCTGCAAGGTCGTCCGAGTCGACTTCGACTTCGAAGTAGAACACAGCGCCTTTGTCCAAAGCCTCGTACCCGAACATTTGGCTGTCCTTGGAGCGGCGTGCTTCGCGGTCGTATGCCGATTTGAGCGCAAAGTTCGTGGATGTCTCGGCCTTGAATCCGGCGTCTTTCTTAAAGGCGTAGAAGCCTTGGCGGCATTGCTTGAGTTGCTGCGGATGTCCACTGTCGCCCTCGTGGTCGTCATTGCGCTTGTATTCGTGGTGTATATAGCATACTTCGCCGGCACTTTTGAGCTTGGGATAGTACATCGAAGCCGGGACGCGCAGCGTGCGCATACCATCGTGGCCTTTGCACACGGGATGGGCATCACCGAAGCGCACCTTGCCGCTATGGAATACCTCCATGGCTGCATCGCCGAAGTCGGCGTACTTGGTGGCCACGATGCCTAAGAAGTTGCTGCCGGGGATAAAGTCGAGGGTGTTGTTGGCGCCTTCATTGGCAGCTTTTTGATTAAGTATTACGTCTGATAACAGCGTGCACTTGAATTTGAGCGTCGTCATGCCTTTCCTCCTTTCTCTCCCTTGATGTCACAGCGTCCGAGGCCGCGTGTGCGTTTGTGTCCTAAGCGTTTAATCAGGCCGAAGCAGCGGACAATGTCGTCCGCCAGCTCCTCGGGTACACCCGTAATCTCGCCATACAGCGTGCACGGCACCACGGTCTCGATGCTGCGCAGGCTGTGGTCTTGAGCCGTACCCTCATCTGAGATGGCTGTGGTGGTCACCTTATTATATAGAAATTGAGCGGCGTTGGCATTTACGATAGCATCGCGTTCCTTCTTATCGAGCTCGGCGTTGCCGAAATGAGCGCAACCGGTGGTCTTGCCTTCCTCGCCGAAGGCCTTCACAATAAGTCCGGCTTTGGCTTCGGTTGTCTCGGTGAATTGCACAAGGTTTTCCACGGCCTCGCGTACCAGCCCCTTGATCGTCTTACCCGGGACATAGGGCATATCGTCTTTGTCCTTGACGACAAGCGCATCGACATCCGCGCCGGCAGACAACCCCGACCCGCAATGCCATTGCGAGTAAAACTCGATAGTGTATTTTAAATTGCTCATAGCGGTATGCCTATTTTGTTTCTTGTTCGGTAATGGTCAGCAACGACAGAATGTCGTAAGCCGGATAAAGCTTGGGCTCTTTGTCTTTGCTGTCTTTGGCGCCTACCGGATTTTTGTCCTTGGCTTCTATTCTTACTATACCGGTAGTGGCGTCTTCGTAAATGTTTTTCAAGTCCGGTTTATCCTGATTAATGGTAGTGACTCGCTTGGAATGTTGCGCGGCAGCACCGGCGTCCTCGTGCATCAGCGTCAACCACTGGCGGATAGCTGTTTTGGCTCGGTTGTTTTCTTCTTTTGCTAACTTATCTCTCTGGTCTATAAGCTCATCGATAGACCAGCGTGACCGGCGCTTCCCGTCTTCGGTCTTGTCAATCTTGTCAATATTCGCTTTATTGAGGTAATACGGCCCGAAACATAGCGAACCTCCATCGGATGTGGTAAGTTCTTTACGTTTGATTTCGGCGTAATCTTCCACGAAGCTGCTCTGCACCTTGTGGAACATCAAGCATGAGGGCGCTTGATTGCCATTGGCTTCCTTGACTTTGTCTGATTTGGCGTCCTGCTTGGCCTCGCCACATAGAGCCTCTGCCAGGTCGTAGCCGTAATAGAACGGATAAGATGACTTGATGAATGCGATGCCGGCACAGGCAGTCAAGCCTTTGCTCAGCAATTTATTGGCTTCTTCGTTATCAATTTGTGGGATGAGATCTTTGAATTTTTCTTTAGTTTGTTCTTCGAAAGCCTTCAGATATGCCGTTACAAAATCTACAGCTAAGTAGCCGCGACATATCACCGTAAGGTCATCGCCACCGATGACTACGGGACGTATCGGTAGTTTTTTGGCCTTCTCTGCTTCCTCCCTTATAGTGCCGTATGCTATTTGGGCGGCGGCTTGTGTCGCATTGTCCAGCTCGGTGGAGAACCTACTCATAACTTTGGAATCTTTGCCAATCTTCGCGACAATATCGCCAATGCCGTTGCCATCGGCGTGTATTACGGCTATCCAGTCGTTACGGTCGGTAAGATCTTTGGTGTCGTATGGACGGCGATCGTGTTCAATCTTATCGCCTGTCAGCTTGAAGTACAAGTCTTTGGCTTTGGTCGGGTCATAGTCGCTCTTTTTCTCTGTTTCGGGCACCTTGCGTTTGGCTACTGTCATTTCATCGAAATACTCGACAGTCTCCTTGCCTTTCTCTTCCTTTTTCTCTATTTGGGTTGCCGGCAGCCCGGTAGTGCGCGAACGTTCCATAGCCATCAGTCCGGTGGTCAGGCTCTTGACCGGATGGTTGCGCTGGGCTTGCAGTAGGCGTTCCAATTCCTCTGCCTTTTCTGAATAGCCGTTGTCCTCTAACTTGACTACGGCCTGACTGATAGTGATGCCCGGCGCCATTTCCATTGCACGCCGCGGGAAATCGCGCACGGCCCGACGGCACGCAGCCTCATCGTCAAAGATGCACTTGATGTTGCCGGCGGCGTGGATTATCATCTCGCCCTTATTCCGGCTTTTTTCGCCATACGTGTCTACAAAGTCATCGCATATTTTGTTGACCAGCTCGCTTGCACCGATAATGTCTTTCAGCTCATTGGTCTGGAAGATATACGATTGGATGCCCTGTATTGATGCTCCGTATAAGTATCTACCCATATCGTTGGTGGATTAGTTTATTCTTTTTCGAGTTTTTAGGTTGAGGCTTAAGTGATTAGATAATTCGCTTCTACAGGCAAAGGATCACACGCCGAGGTTAGGACTGCCCGGCGAGAGTCTTGCGCTTGTCAACCTCAGCGCAAAATTATAGTTTATTTTGCAAACGTGCAACTCTGTTTTTCTTTCTAATTGCAACCAATCGCCACTAACGTTTGGAAAAACAATGCATTGCATAAAAACATGTTTTGCAACATATTTTACCACGATACAGCTTCCTTGTTTTAGTGGAGGATGGTCTCGGAGAGACTCGTCTTACTTCTTGTGGTATTAGCCTCTTTGTCTTAATCCTTGTTTTAGTGGAGGATGGTCTCGGAGTCCAATTTAACAAGGACATTCAGGATCTTAGCAGACTGTCTTAATCCTTGTTTTAGTGGAGGATGGTCTCGGAGACCTCAAAAAAGGGTAATGTATATAAATATTATTTCCCTGTCTTAATCCTTGTTTTAGTGGAGGATGGTCTCGGAGACTCTCAACAACTATACAAAGGAGTACATGGATTGGGGAGTCTTAATCCTTGTTTTAGTGGAGGATGGTCTCGGAGGGAATCCTAAGTTCAACAATGCACCCTGCTTGCGATGGTCTTAATCCTTGTTTTAGTGGAGGATGGTCTCGGAGGGCGCGGCCGCAGTTCCCGAGGATGTACGCTTGAAAAAGTCTTAATCCTTGTTTTAGTGGAGGATGGTCTCGGAGACCAAGCTCCCTGGAGCGACCGTGCAAGTTGAGATTGTCTTAATCCTTGTTTTAGTGGAGGATGGTCTCGGAGATCTACAACCTGCAAAGCAGGCCAGTAGATCTGACAGTCTTAATCCTTGTTTTAGTGGAGGATGGTCTCGGAGTTCTGGAAAACTGTTGCAAAAACGGCTGGAAATGGTGGTCTTAATCCTTGTTTTAGTGGAGGATGGTCTCGGAGAGCAACTTTTGGAATTGGCTGTCAGCGAGATTGTTGCAACGAAAATTTTAATTTCGTTAACGTTTGGAGACCAAAAATATGTACCTTTTCGGGTGCTATCACGGGTGCAAATATACGGATTTTTTTTGAATGGAGGGCTTGCTGTCCAAAATTCCGGACGCTTTTTAGGCGGTTTTTGCGGACTGTTTTTGCGTTTTTATAGGCGAAAGTCGGGGGGGGGTAGAGGAGGGAGGGGATGATTGAGGGCGCGGTTATTGAGGGATGTGGGTGGTGTGGGGAAGGTGGGTGAGGATTTGGGTGAGGGGGGAGATGGGGGATTGGGCATCGAGTGGGGTGACGTCGAAGGCGGCACGGGCCAGCCAGGTGAGTTGTTTTTTGGCGTATACGCGGGTGTTTTTGGCGATGCGCGCTATGGTGGTGGGGCGGTCGAGTGTCCCGTCAAAGTGGCTGAACCATTCTTTGAAGCCGACGGTGTTGAGCGCGTTGAGGTGTCGCAGTGGGTACATGCGTCTTGCTTCTTGTTCCATTCCGTCGGCTACCATTCGGTCGACGCGTGCGTTGATGCGATTGAAGAGTTGGGGGCGCGGCATGGTGAGGGCGAATGTGAGTGTATGTAGTGGCGGGGCTGTGGGGCGGCCGGTGAGGTGGCTGCTGTATGGGCGGCCGGCTTGAAGGCTGACTTCGATGGCATGTATTATGCGGCGTGTGTTGGCCGGGTCTACGGAGGCGCGGTATTGCGGGTCGAGTGTGGCGAGCAGTTCCAGGAGGTATTGTAGCCCGTGTCGGTTGTAGAGGTCGAGTACGTGTGCGCGTATGTCGTCGCTTATGGTGGGCATGTCATCGATGCCGTGTAGCAGCGCGTGCAGGTACATCATACTGCCTCCGCAGATGATGACGTAGGGGCTATCCTGCCATAGCTGTGGCAGTAGGGTGTGAACGTCTTGGACGAATTGGGCGGCGCTGTAGGTGGCATCTAAGGGCAGTATGCCTACGAGGTGGTGGGGCACTGCCGCGAGTTGGGCGGGTGTGGGGGCGGCTGTCGTTATGGGTATGTCGCGATAAATCTGGCGCGAGTCTGCGCTGATGATATGGCAGTGCAGGTGTCGCGCCAGTTCTATGGCGAGGGATGTTTTGCCACTGCCGGTGGCACCGGTAATGATTATGGCGGTGCCACCGGGGTGGGTGTATGTGTCAACGACGGGTTTGGGCAACGATGCGGGCGATTTGGACGATGACTTCTGTGGCTTTTTCCATGGAGGGGATGGGTACGTATTCGTAGCGTCCATGGAAGTTGAGTCCGCCGGCAAAGATGTTGGGGCAGGGCAGTCCTTTGAAGGAGAGTTGTGCTCCGTCTGTGCCGCCGCGTATGGGTACTACTTTGGGCGTGACGCCGCTGTCGCGCATGGCTTGTTCGGCTGTGTCGATGATGTGCATCAGCGGTTCGATTTTTTCGCGCATGTTGTAGTACTGGTCTTTGATTTCGATGGCGCAGCAGTCGGGAAATTCGTGGTTGATTTTGCGTGCGAGGTGTTCCATCTCTTTTTTGCGTCGTTCGAAGCGGTCGCGGTCGTGGTCTCGTATGATGTATGTGAGCACTGTTTTTTCGACGGTTCCTTCCATGCCTATGAGGTGGTAGAATCCTTCGTATCCTTCGGTGTGCTCGGGGGTTTCCCATCGTGGGAGCATGATGACAAACTGGTTGGCTATGCGCATCGAGTTTATCATTTTGTGTTTGGCGTATCCCGGGTGTACGTTGCGTCCGGTGAAGGTGACGCGTGCGACAGCGGCGTTGAAGTTTTCGTATTCGAGTTCGCCTATTTCGCCGCCGTCCATGGTGTATGCCCAGTCGGCACCGAAGAGTTGGACATCGAATTTGTGTGCGCCTTGGCCGATTTCCTCGTCGGGGTTGAAGGCTATGCGTATTTTGCCGTGTTTGATTTCGGGATGCTGTTGGAGGTAGTCTACGGCGGAGATGATTTCGGCGATGCCTGCCTTGTCGTCGGCTCCAAGCAGTGTATTGCCGTCGGTGACGATGAGTGCCTGTCCTTTGTAGTTGAGCAGTTCGGGAAAGTCGTTGGGAGACAGGGTGATGCCGGTATGGGTGTTGAGCAGGATGTCTCCGCCGTCATAGTTTTCGACGATGCGCGGGGTGACGTTGTGTCCGCTCATATCGGGGGATGTGTCGAGGTGTGCGATAAATCCGATGGTGGGAATGCCTTCGGCGTCGGTATTGGCGGGTAGCGTTGCCATGAGGTACCCGTTGTCGTCGAGGGTTATGTCGGCGAGTCCCATTTGGCGGAGTTCGTCGGCGAGGTATTTGGCGAATGTCATTTGCCCGGGTGTGGAGGGCGTCATGTTGGTGAGTTCGTCGCTCTGGGTGTCGTATTTGACGTACCGCAGAAATCTGTCTACTACGTTCATGGTTGTGTGTATTTGTTGTAGTGCGTTTATGGATATTTTCTTATTTCTTGTGACGTTTGGCGTGTGGCGGGGTCAGGACTTTGATTTCGGGGCGCCATGCGTCTACGTCGATGTATGTGCCGTCTATGGGGACGGTGGCGTTTTTGTCGCTGAAGATTACGGCTACTCGGTTGCCTGTCTTGCGGTCGGTTTTGTCAACGATGAGTACGTCCGCTCCGTCGATATTGCGGTGGTGGAATGTGGGTGTTCCGCGCCACATGGCCGGGTTTTGGCGGCGCAGGTGCATGACGGTTGAGGTGTATTGCATCAGTTGGCGCTGTTGGTCGTCGAGTGGTTCGAGGTGGCCTGTGGTGCGCGAGACGTTGTCTTTTTGCCATCCGTGGTTGTCGAGCGAGCGGTCGCCGAATTCGTCGCCGTAGTATAGCGTGATGGGGCCGTTGTATGCGGCAAGTATTGCCATACGTGTCATCTGTTTTTCGAGGTATAATGGCTCGGCGGGGTTGAGATGGTCGGCCAGACGGTATCCGTCGTGATTGGTGACGAATAGGTTGGGCAGTACGGTGTCGTCCTTGTATCCGCGGTGGCGCGGGGTGCTGAGTACATATATTATGTCGTCCCAATTGTCAAGGCCTTCGCTTTCGATGTCTTGCATGGGGCCGGAGATGCGCTCTTTGCCGTCGAAGTCGAAGGCGCTAATGAGTCCGTGGTCGCTGTATACGCCGGTATTGATGTCGTGAGCGTTGCCCCAGTCTTCGCCCACCATGTATGCGAGTGTGCCCCAGCGTTTGCCTTGCGCGGCGCGGCGGTCGGCGAGGTCTTGTACGGCTTGTCGTATTTCGCGCCAGTAGTTGTGTCCGCCTTGTACGGCTTGGTATGCTTGGTCGAGGCGCCATCCGTCGATGTCGTAGTTGTCTACCCACCAGGTGGCTACTTCGCGGAAATATGGAAGTGAGGCGGGGTAGGCGACATTGCCCGAGGGTATGGTGTCGCGGACATTGGTGCAGGGTGTGCTGTCGATGGTGTATCCCGAGGGTGAGGGTGTGGTGACTCCGCCGTGGTGTCCGAAGACGCCGTCAAGGATGACGTAGAGGCCGCGGGCATGGGCTTCGTCGACGAGGCGACGCAGGTCGGCGAATGTGCCGAAATGGGGGTCTATGGCGAAGTAATCGTTGGCGAAGTATCCGGTGGCTTGAAGTTTTTCGCCGCCTTTGGCTTTGGAGCTGTCGAATATGGGTGTGAGCCAGATGGCGTTGGCACCGATGGCAGCTATATGGTCGAGGGTGGCGGTGATGCCGGCGATATTACCGTCTTTGCGGTTGCCGTCGGGTCCCCACATTGCGGTATATCCCGGGACGGTGGCCGTGGTGTCTCGGTTGAAGGATGCCACCATGACTTGGTATATGGTCAGTGACCGTTGGTCATCGTAGCGTCGAGGTAGCCGTGGCCTGCGTGCGGCAGCGGCGGCGATTAGTGCAGTGGCGAGTGCCAATGCGATGACGGTGAATATGGTACGGGGGGCTGTCATGGGTGATTATTGCGTTATGGTGGTGCCGCGAGTGTCATCGGCGATGCCGATGGTGTCGGTGATGCGTACGCGCGCAACACCGCGTGCCACGGCATCTAAGGAGTTTTGTATTTTGGGTATCATGCCGCCGCTGATGACGCCTTCGGCTTTGAGTGTGCCGAATGTCGCGGTGGTGATGGATGATATGACGCTGTCGTCTTTGTCCGGATCGGTCAATACGCCGGGACGCTCGAAGACGTATGTCAAGGTGGTGTCTGCTCCGGTAGCGGCTATGGCTGAGGCTACTTCGGCGGCAATAGTGTCGGCGTTGGTGTTGAGCAACTTCCCGCGGCCGTCGTGGCTCAGTGGAGCGATGATGGGGGTCAATCCCAGGTTGAGCAGGCTTGTAAGTATGTGTCCGTCTACCGTATCGATGTCGCCTACAAATCCGTAGTCGATACCTGATGCGGTGATGGGACGGCGGTGCGCGCGGATGATGTCGGCATCGGCTCCGCACAATCCGAGGGCACGTATGCCCCGACGCTGAAGGGCGGCAACGATGTTTTTATTGACCTTGCCTGCGTATACCATGACGGCGATGTCAAGCATGGGCGCGTCGGTGATGCGGCGTCCGTCAATCATGGTGACGGGTACGTCGAGACGTTGTGCCATGGCTGTAGCGCTACGACCTCCGCCGTGTACCAGGATTTTGGGCCCGTTGATGCGAGCAAATGCATCGAGCAGGGTGTCCAAACCGACGGCGTCTTCGACAACGGCACCGCCGACTTTGACGATGGTGACCGAATTGGCGTCACCGAGGGAGCGACTATGTGTGTGCTCAGTCTTCATTACCGGCAAATTGCATAAGGTAGGCCTTGATGAAGTCATCGAGGTCGCCGTCCATAACGGCGTTGACGTCTGATGTCTGATGGCCTGTGCGGTGGTCTTTGACGCGACGGTCATCGAAGACATACGAGCGTATTTGGCTGCCCCATTCGATCTTCATCTTGCCGGCCTCAATCTTGGCCTGTTCCTGCATGCGATGCTGCAATTCCTTGTCGTAGAGGATGGAGCGCAGTTGGCGCATAGCGTTTTCCTTGTTTTTGGGCTGGTCGCGAGTCTCGGTGTTTTCGATGAGGATTTCTTCGTGTTCGCCCGTATATGGATCGACGAATTGGTAGCGCAGGCGTACGCCCGATTCGACTTTATTGACGTTCTGTCCACCGGCGCCGCCGCTTCGGAAGGTGTCCCATGATACGGCAGCCGGGTCGACGCGTACCTCGATGGTGTCATCGACCAAGGGGGTGACGAATACAGAGGCGAAGGAGGTCATACGTTTGCCCTGGGCGTTGTAGGGCGAGACGCGCACCAAGCGGTGTACGCCGTTTTCGCTCTTCAGGAAACCGTAGGCAAAGTCGCCTTCGACGTTGATGGTGCATGATTTGATGCCGGCTTCATCGCCTTCGAGGATGTTGGCTATTGAGGTTTTGTATCCGTGTTTCTCGCACCAACGCAGGTACATACGCATCAGCATTTGAGCCCAGTCTTGGCTTTCGGTGCCGCCGGCTCCGGAGTTGATTTTTAAGACTACGCCGAGGCGGTCTTCTTCGCGACGCAGCATATTGCGTAGCTCGAGGTCCTCGATTTTGGCGGCCGCATCGGCGTACAATCCGTCTAATTCGGCTTCATCGATAAGTCCTTCTTTGGCAAAATCCAGTCCGGTTTCGACTTCGCTGACGGCCTTGTCGACTTCGCCGTAGCGTTCGATCCAGCCTTGTAAGTCCTTGATTTTCTTCATCTGCACTTGCGCTTCCTTGGGATGCTCCCAAAAATCGGGGACGTGTGTGCGTAGCTCTTCTTCTTCAACTTGGATTATCTTGCCGTCGATGTCCAGATAGTGGTGCAACGCATCGCGGCGTTGGCCCAATTCTTTTATTTGGTCTTGTGTAATCACTGTCAGTGTATTGTTAGTCTAAAGATAATGCAAAGTTACGATATTTCGGCGAAAAAAGACGAAATACCGCGAATTAATCAGCTGTATGTATTCAGATAAGATGTGTAATGGCTGTTTCCGCCGCTTTTTCGCCCGGGTTTGCGTGGCTTCGGTGTCCCGGAATGTGTATCTCTGATGGCTCGTACGGGGCGGTGTATCCATTGTCAAGTCCTCGTCGGACAAGCTTAAGATGCGGAGCGGTAGGGGCAAAAAAAAGTCCGAATACGCTTCGACAGCGGATTCCGGACCAGCCATTAGGCATTGTTGACTTCTAAAGTTCGGTTTCTTATTGCCACTACCATACATGTAGGTAGGGCTACATAAACCATTTGAGATTATATCATACTTACTTGTGCGCAATGCGATGGCTGTCCGGCCGGACGGTGGCGGCGTCTCACGATGGCGGTCGTCGCAGTGGCGTGCTTTGCTCCGCCTTTTGTGGGGCGGTATGGACACGCGTGGATAGCGTTGCTTTGCGACTGCAAAGTTATACATTTATTGGCTGCAAGCCAACATTTCTTGGGATATGTTTATTTCTTTTTAAGAAAATTAACATTACATCCGCCCATTCTTGCCGATTTTCGGCCTGAATTGCAATAATGTGGTGTTTATTGCTGCGGACCTTTGCTGTCGGTCGTAGGCTGAGCCTGATTTGCGGGTGCTTCAGACGGCTCTGCACCATCAGGGGCCGGAATATCCGGGCCATTGTCCTCCATACTCTTGTCTACCTTTGCCGAGCGCTTGTGTCCCAGTGGAATAGTGTAGGATATTGTGATGGAGCCGCTCAGAGGTGAGGATGCGGTGCCGTAACCGGGGATGTACCACGGGTCGCCGCCGACAGGGTGGCTTTGGTGCAGTATGGTGTGATAGCGTAATGCCCAGCCGGCGCTGATATTGCCCCATAGGCGTACGCGCAGGCCCAGCACTATTTCTAGCCATCCGGCCGAGGCACTTTGCGATGGTATATCGAAGGTAGTCTTGTCGCCCCAGTATGTACCGGGGTCGGTGGCGCCTGTAACTTCGTATTTGAAGGAAGCAAAGCCGTAGCGCAGTCCGCCGTAAAGTTGGTAGGCGGGATTGGAATTGAACAGGAAGTTATAGTCTATGCCCAATTTGGCGTAAGGAGCCAGTGGTGAGCGGTAGGTGTATCCGTATTCGTCGGCATTATGGCGTGCTTGTCCCAATCCGATTTCGAACGTGGGGATGTAGCGGTTGTACATATTCAGGCGGACATCGACGCCTCCGATGCCATAGTCTTGTCCAAATGCACGCATCACGGGATCCCAGATATTAAGCCCGATGCTAACTTCGTAAATCTTGGGGTATAGCATTTTGGGTTTTTTGGGCAGCATAGTCGAGTCTACCCATTCGGTACCGGTGACGGTGTCTACCATAACTGTTTTGCCCTGATCATCGGTGTATTGCGTGGAGCGAGCTCGACGTGCTTCCAGTGCTCGCTGACGTATCAATGCCGAGTCTACGGGCGCGCGCATGGGCGATGTCGGGGTCACGGGGGTGATGCGGCGCTGGGCGTCGGCGTTGCCGGGGAATAATGGCAGCAGCATCAGCAGGGTTATGACGGCTGTGGCAAGTGTCTGGAGTCGTGGCGTGGTCATTGCTCGGATATGCGGAAGTAGATGTTGAGGTTGACGTCTTCGAGATTGGTGACCTCGGCTTGTACCACGCTGACGCTGTCGATGAGGTGTGTGGTGGACGTTGCCCCGGTGATGGTGTAGCGGTACATGGCGCCGCAGTCGTCATCGGCCAGCCATGGCGATGATGTGTATGTCAGCGTAAGGGTGTCGTTGAGACGGTCATTGTCCAGTCCGGCATAGCGGTAAGCAATGCACCAGCGCACACTTGATGCGGAATATCGTAGTGGCAGGTATTGTTTGGATACGGCCGTCCCGGCTCTTACCAGCAGGCTGTCGCCGGCTACACCTATACCATGAATGTCGAGCGAGTCGAGGGTTGCAACCTCGCCGGTGGCGCTGTTGCGTAGTTGGGCTATGGGCATGGCACTGCGCATCTCGGTGCATCCGTCGCTGTTGCATCCGGGGGCAATGGCAGCGGCGGCGATGGCGGCGGCACAAGCGCTCAGTGTCAATACTTTTCCCATCGGATGATGTCGTTGAGTTCCTTGCGTGTCTTGGCCGGTACGGGAGCCGGACTGCCATCGGCTTCGGCGGCGGCATAGCCAAGGGGAATCAAGGCGATAGGCTCGACTTCGGCGGGAAGGCCCAGTGCCTTGCGTGTGGCCTCGACATCGAAGCTGCACACCCAGCAGGTGCCCAAGTCCAACGATGCCGCTGCCAGGCAGATGTGCTCGACGGCTATGGCTAAGTCGATGTCTGTATGGTCTTTGCCGTCGGCCGGACGATGCCATGCCTGATCGTGATGACCGCAGGCCACGATAACGACGGGCGCATCAACAAATGACGGGCGCGAGGCGTGCAATATGCGTTGGCGTGTAGCCGCATCGCGTACCACTACGAAGGTCCACGGTTGGCGGTTGCAGGCACTGGGTGCCAGTTGGGCTGCCTCGAGAATGGCCTTGACTATGGAGTCGTCCACGGGCGCCGAGGCATCATAGTGACGGCACGAGTAGCGTTCGCGTACAAGGTCATAGAAATATGGGTATTTGCTTATTGACATTTCCTTAGAAGATTTTTTTGGAATAATGGGAGGGATGGGAACTATGGGAACAATGGATGCCTTTTTTATTTTTGGACGACGTCGCGGTCCACGCCCAGGGTCTCGCTGATTTCGTAATGGTTGCGGTCGGCCGAGTTGCGTACTATCAGTTCGCCTACAAATCCGGCGAGGAACAACTGGCAACCCAATATCATCAGTACCAGAGCGATATAGAAGTACGGCGAATCGGTCACCAGAATGTAGTGTAGCCCGTGGTAGAGGTTGTAAAGCTTGATGGCGCCCACGCATATCACTGCCACAAAGCCCAGAAAGAACATCAGCGAGCCTATAAGGCCGAAGAAGTGCATGGGCTTGGCGCCGAATTTGCCGGTGAACCACAACGTCATCAGGTCAAGGTAGCCGTTGACAAAACGGTCGAGGCCGAATTTGGTTTTGCCGTACTTACGAGCGCGGTGCTGCACCACCTTTTCGCCTATGCGGGTGAAGCCTGCGTTCTTGGCCAGATAGGGGATGTAGCGGTGCATATCGCCGTAGACTTCGATGTGTTTCACCACCGGGGCGCGGTAGGCCTTGAGGCCGCAATTGAAGTCGTGCAGGTTCTTGATGCCGCTCACGCGTCGCGCCGTGGCGTTAAACAACTTGGTGGGTATGGTCTTGGACAGCGGGTCGTAGCGTTTTTTCTTGTAGCCGGACACCAGGTCATAACCTTCCTCGGTAATCATGCGGTATAATTCGGGGATTTCGTCCGGGCTGTCTTGCAGGTCGGCGTCCATGGTGATGACCACGTCGCCCTGCGCGGCGGCAAAACCCGTATTCAGCGCCGGCGACTTGCCGTAATTGCGGCGGAACGAGATGCCGCGTACATGCTCGGGATTGGTCTCGCGCAGATGCGTGATGACTTCCCATGAGTCGTCCGTGGACCCGTCGTTCACAAAAATGATTTCGTAGCTGAAGCCGTGCTTGTCCATTACGCGGCGTATCCAACCTTCCAGCTCCGGGAGCGATTCGGCCTCGTTGTACAGAGGCACTACCACTGATATATCCATATATGTGTATTTTATTGATTTCAAAAAAATTGTGAGAATAATAGGAACTGTGGGAATAATGGGGGCTACCGCTTGTGCGGCCTTCGGTGTTTGGCGTTATTTCTCAGCGCCAAAGGCGTCAGCAGCAGCGAGGCTGAGCATCCGCCGAACATAGCCAGCAGCATTACAAACATGGACGACTGTATGGCTGACGGGATGTGCCCGTGCGCCACCAACGAAGCCATGGCACGCCCCAGACCGTTATCGCCCTGAGTTACGGCCAGTTGTCGCATTGTTAAGTCGGTCCATTGCGGTTCGGCATATCCCAAATACAGATACACCGTCAAGCCCAGCAGTATGCAGCCGCAGAAAACCATGGTGAATCCCTGCATCAGCGCCACCGCCGGGTGTGGTTGCTCAGACAGCGAAGTCAGCCACCGACTTGTGCAGTAGTACATTGCAACCGGTACGCCGATAGCAGCCACAGCCGCCAAAGCCCCGACCCATACGCAATGCGTAGTCCAGACAATAGCCAGCGCCGTCAGCGACATCAGCCCCCCGACGACCACTCCGTCGTCGATGCGCCGTGCCCTCGCGCCGCCCTTATTCGGCTTCTTGTCCGCCTTGTCCGTCATTGCGCGTTCTGTCGTGTCTTTATATGTCCTAATATGTTCTCTTGTGTCATTTTGCGTGCTCCGAACCTTCCGGGCACTATGACCTGCAAATTTACGCACTTTTTCCCACCTGTGCAACAGCCCAATCCGTCGCCTTTGCCGTCCGCCCCGAAAGAATCCACTAAGAAGTGCAACGGCGCCTCCCCTCGCCCCCCCTTCTCGTAGTTTGCCCACTTCCTCACCGAAACGCCCGCCATCCTATCCCCCCAAAAAAGAATGTTGACTTTTTCTCGAAAAAAATCATTTTTTCCATTTACCTTTTCCCTCCCCTCGGTATATACACACAGACGCCGCCCTCAAAAGGCCGCCGTCAAAAACCAAATAAACGACCAAATCAGCTAGCAACAAAAGCAATAAAATCATGGCAGAAACAAATGAAAACTGGACATACTTAGGTGAAGTTCCGTGCTTTCGCAATATTCTAAAGGGAGCGAAAGCTGAGTGTTTGATTTCTCTTTATGTCATAAAGGTGGGTGACGAATTTATGTATAAAACTAGCTACAATGGAGAGGTTTGTTTCGTAAAAAAATGAGAGATGGGGTTTTAATGTTGTTTTTCAACCGCGTAATGAGGGATACGCTTTGTTTCTCAACGTGCCTCGTTTGTAAAGCAATAATCGAAAGAAGTCTGAGGCAAATCAATTTTTCTGATTGTCAACTCAGAAAAAAGTTTTACCTTTGTCGTGTCAAGTAAATGGAAGGATTTCGAATTTCAAAGAGTCGATACTTCACTATCTAATATTTTCTTTGACCTGGTCTTATGTCACAGAATGCATAAACAACAACATCTCTTCTTCCGGCGACCATAAGGGGTTCAATTATTGCCGGCAAAACGTTTGTGGGTATTGATTTTGGAACATCGACCTCTGTCGTCTCCATAGCGTCTTTTGATGCCAATCAAAAACGCATACATACAAATGCACTTCGCCTTCAGCAATTTCTCCCGGATCAAACTCTGTATTCTGCAGAGATTGTCCCGACGGTTATAGCCTGGGTTAACAATCGAATTTTAGTTGGGGAAGGTGCTTCTCAACTTAAATACGAATTGAAAAAAGGTAAAAATATATGGTATTCTTTTAAGATGGAATTGGGCGAAGATTTAGTCTCAAAATATTTTGAAAGTGAGCTTAAAGATATTGCTCCATTTTTCATAAAAAGGCCGGGGGATGCAGCCAGAGTATTCTTTTCATATCTGAAATTCTTGATATATAAATACTGTGAAGAACATGGGTTAAGCAAGGATATTGCGTATGCCGTAAGTATACCGGCTTCATTTGAGGCTAATCAGAGAAAAGATTTATTAGACGCATTAGAAGCCAATGATATGTCTGTTTCTTCATCGTCACTAATAGACGAACCAAATGCAGCGTTTATTAGTTATGCTGTTAATAGAGCATCAGAAGGAAGGCCAATGTTCTTAAGTCGTGATTACAATTCTAAAGTTATGGTCTTTGACTTTGGTGGAGGAACATGTGATATCTCAATATTAGAGATTGGTCAGAACGCAAACGGTTTCTTCTCAAAAAACATTGCAATATCTAAGTTTACAAAACTTGGAGGTGATGATATAGACCGTTATCTAACGTATCATTATTTGATGCCGCGTTTTTTCGAAAATAATCATGTTAAGGCTTCGGACTTTAGGACTAATGAACGAAAAAGAATAGCATCAGCATTATTAAAGGTCGCGGAACGTCTTAAAATATTGGTTAATAAAAGTCTCTCTACTCTTGTCTCTGAATTTGAGATGCCATCATTAAAAAATAGTGATAGGCAAACATCAATAAGAACCGAGGTAGTCGTTCATACGAATAATAAGGGAGAGCTAAGGCAAGAAGAGTTCTATATAACTAATAAAGAAATGACAGACACTATGTCTGTATTTCTGAAAAGAGGCTTGACTCGAACTACACGGTATGATGGTGAAGATGAATATAACAGCATTTTTTCGCCAATAGACAGTGCAATAAAAAAAGCTCATATTAACAAGGATGAGTTAGATTATATCTTGCTGATAGGCGGTAGCTCTAAAAGCCCGTATATACAGGAAGCACTACACAACTATTTCGAGGACTCGGAATTATTAATTCCTACAGACTTACAAACACATGTTTCGCAGGGAGCGGCGATTCATAGCTTACTATTTAATGGTATGGGTAAATGTTTGATCCGGCCCATTTCGAGTGAGCCAATAATAGTTGTTACACAAGATGCTCAGCCGAGGATTATACTACCTGCTGGGACGCAGATACCTTGTTCTCCAATAACGATAGATAATCTGATTACTAATCGTAATGGTCAAAAAACGATAGAGTTGCCGATATGTGTGGGCAATGCTTCAAAGCAATTATTCAATCTGAAGATCCAGTCAAAATCAGCTGAGGGCTTTCCTGCGAATGCGCAAGTAAAACTCACTATTGAGATAAATGCGGACAAGATGCTTGTTGGGAAAGCCGTCTGTATGGATTCAGAATGCATTGTAGAGCCGATGGCTCCATTCGCCAATAAGGAGCTGACGACTATCGAACGGGATGTATTAAAGGCCGAACGTGATGCTAATAATGAGTCAGAACGAAATGGCGGTTTGCCTTCAAAAGCGACTCTCGAAAAATTACGCAGTGCGTACGAGAAAGTAGGCAAAGAGTTGAGCGCGGCAGAAACGTATGAACTGCAAAGTGAGTTATACCCGGGTACTGTCAACTACAACAACCTTGGGGTGATGTATCATAATGCCGGCAATCATGAGAAAGCTGCAGAGTGGTTCATGCGAGGCTTAAAGGATAGACCGAATGACGCTACGTTGCATTTTAATCTTGGCAATACAATGAAGTATATTGACAACGATGTGTACAAGCGCCATATACAAAGAGCATTGGAAATAGAACCCAATAGCGAACTTGCTTTAATAGAGTCTGCGAGTATTGATGCATCCGAGGGTCGTACAGATGAAGCAACACAGAAACGCCGTAGGGCATACAATATACTTATGGCTAAATGGAAAGCGCAAGATTTACAACAAGCGGGATATGGATGGTTTGCGTCTGTTGCACAAGAACTTGGCGAATATGCTATTGCAAAGCAGGTAAGAGAAAGCAAGCCTACAAGTGTAGCTGACGGGAGGTATTACAATGAAGAGAATCTAACCAAAACCGTAAGCGGAGCAATAAAGAAATACAACTAACGAATACTAAAAGAATAGTGAAATGGCTAATAAATGGATTATTCCGGAACATAAGTTAGATGAGCAACAAAGAGAATTCCTAGATAATTGGAATGTGAACTCGCCAAATGCTTGGATAAAAGGATTCGCCGGCTCGGGTAAGTCTGTTTTACTGGCTTATGTGGCAAAAAAAATTACTAAAGACTACCCACAGGCGAAAATTCTTGTGGTTGTTTTTACGCAATCATTGATAGAAATGTATAAGGCAGCATTCCGAGAAATTGGTGTAGATGTTAAAATAGATACCTTTTATGGCTTTATGAAGTCATACCAAGGTTATGACTATATCCTTTGTGATGAGGTTCAGGATCTTACTCCAAGAGTTATACGTGAGATGAGTTCCCGAAGTAAACATGTTATTGTCGCCGGAGACGCCAATCAATCGATATATGAATGTGATCCCAAGTGGCATGAAGATACTGTAAAGCCGAATGCTGTAGGTACGTTGATAAATGGTCGTTCAGTTGAATTGCGGATTATACACCGTTTATCAAAAACCATTCTGTCTGCTGTTAGAGACCTTTGTCCAAATATCACCTTGTTTGACCGTAAGACAGATGCGACAAAAAAAGATACGCAGGTCCGTTTATATGAAGCATCTTCAAAGGACGAAGAGATACGGTATGTATTTGATAATGCTTTGGAGGATGTGAACTTTGGAGGTAATGCGGCTGTGCTTTTCCCTATGTATAGCGATATCGTTCCATTTGTTAACGGAGTTTTACGGTATAAAGGGAAGCCTGTATGGGAAGAAAAACTTAATCGTTGGGGAAAATTGGATTATGGCTCAATGAACTCTCACCTTCGCAGAAACGGGATAAACATGCAGTATGTCGGAAATGGATATGGAAATTTCGCAGAAGGGAATAACTGCATCAATGTAATGACATATTATAGTGTCAAAGGACTGGACTTTGATAATGTTTTTATTCCCTTCGCGTCATCGAGCCTATACATATCTCCAAATGAGGAAATTGCAAAAACGTTGTTTATGGTCGCAATGACGCGCTCGCGTAGCGACTTGTATATATCTTATACAGGTTCCCCATGCGAGTATATCCATGCATTTCGTTCGAAATGTAACAAAGTTAATGAGCAAAAAGCATCTAATACAAATAATCCGTTTGGGTTCTGATACGATATGGCTGAATACTTATCAATTATAAGAAAGTCTGACTTTGTCGACTTGTTCAAATACGGACATTTATATGTCTCTAATGCGATACCGTTTGACGGATGTTTTTCGTCTCATGCGGAGGATAAAGATCTCTTTGATGCTTTAACAAAGTATCAGAATAACTATGAGTACTCGTTCACATATATGCTGATTCATTTTGAGTCTAAAGATGAGAACGAAAGGGAACCAATACAAGTCTTTATTGAAGACGTTTGTGGTGTTTACACCTTTGATGAAGATGCCAAAAAGGAGATGTCTCTTACTTTTGATCCGAGGATTAATATTCAGGTTTCTCCCTGGACTAAATTGTTTGAAGGGCTAAAGCAAAAGATGTTTTTCAATCAAAGTGTCCAGGGCGTAAGAAATCTGTGGCAACTATTCAAGTTGACTCAAGAGGACTTAGCTACATGTGAGAACAAAATAACAAAAGAGGTTGTTGATCAATTTGTAAATACACTGTTTGATAATAAGCAGCCGGAAGGAAAACATTCGCTGTGGCTATATCTATTAAGATATGAGCGCCATGCGATATATCCCATGGACAAAAGAGGATATGCTTGTGATATGGTTCATAGTGTATACAATTGTCTGAATGGAACAACTGTTCCTGACGAGATTGTGAAAAAGTCTAATATCTATAACGCATTAAAAGCGGTAGATAATAGTAAAGCTTCGTTTACTCATATCGCTCCATTAATAGATGAAAATCCTATTAGTGAAAAGACAAGGGATTTGACTGGGGTGGACTATCCACGTGTTGCTATACTCTTCTTGTACTTAAAAGATTTGTATGGGGAAGGTATAACGAAATTCCCCGACAAGAAAGAGGTTAATGCGTGGAGAAAGTTTGTAGGCGAGTCTTTCCCATTGGCAATATATCTATTGGGACTTACACTGGGCCACGAAAAAACTCTCGATGCATTCTATGATAACATTGGCTTGACGATATTCAAAAAGTCTGATAGTTCATCGGATGACATTCAGAATATAGAAACAATGCATAAACATGAAGATCCGTCTCCTGGTGAAATCTTGTTGATGTATAAAGGAGATAGACTCGACAGAAATGCTACTATTACTCTTGTCCATTCAGAGAAAGAGCAGAGAGAGAAAGAGGAAATGAGTTTCTGCGTAATAGCAAAAAGGCAGATGGAGAACGCATGTGTAAAAAACTATATAAAAGTTAACAATCTTAACCTGGAAAACATCAAGAATATAAAGAAATGAAACATATGCCGACATTTAGTTATCAGCAAAAAATAGCGATGATGCGAATATTATTAGACATCATCCAAGCAGATGGGCGCATAGACGTTCGTGAAGTGTTTTACTTCAACAAGTTGAAAGAAGAGCTCTCTTTAACAGATGATGCCCATAAAGATGTTAATAAAAAGAATTCTCTAATAGCATTGTTGCAGATAAAGTCTTTTACAGATGAACAGAAAGACTATTTCGCCGAACTTATGGCAAATATGATAGTCGTAGACGAGGATATAGACGTGAATGAAGTGATGATATATAATGTCGTTCGTGATTTTGCAGGAATTACGAAGGAATTTGATAGAGAAGTGTGAGTAGATAATCAAGTGCTTTTAGAACTTTAATCAGTACTTTTCTGTAACCGCCGTAACTGTTGCGGCGGTTATGGGAGGGCGGCATGGGCGTGGGCGTGCGGTGATTTTCGGTGGATTTTGTGGGTTGAGGGATATTTGCTAACTTTGCAGAAAGTATCGAAAGACGCAAAACCAAGGAAATGTCACAAGACAACACAATAGACAATAGTATGCCCGAAGGCCATGCGCCTAACGGCCAAGATATATCTTTACACAATCAGAAGTGTCAATGTCCGGGGACATCGGCACATCAAAGTGGTGCGGCAAGTGTGCCGCCGGTGCCGGCCGAATTGGCGGACATTGCACCGTATGATGACGGGTGCTTCCGCGAGAAGCTGGAGAAATTAGTGGGCGAAGAGGGCTTCGAACATGCCATTCGCTTCGTGATGCCGGACGTTGATTATCCGCAGTTTGTACAGCATCTGTTGGCTGTACGCAATCAGCAGGACTTCCAAAGCCGTATTGTAGGCGGTTTCCTCGAGGATTTGGCACGCAAGACCTCGGATGGTATTTCGATGTCCGGCGTGGAGAATATTGTCGAGGGGCAGTCGTACACCTTCATCAGCAATCACCGCGATATTGTATTGGACGCCTCGTTCCTCAATGTATGTATGATACGAGCCCATCGTCCTATAACCCAGATTGCCATCGGCAACAACCTGCTTATCTACGATTGGATTACGGACTTGGTGAAACTGAACCGCAGTTTTATCGTCAAGCGTGATGTGTCCAAGATGGACGCTGTGCGTGCCGCTCAGCAGCTGTCTTCGTATATTCGCTATGTCATTTCCAAGCGTCACGAGAGCGTGTGGATTGCTCAGCGTCAGGGTCGTGCCAAGGACTCGAATGATGTTACTCAGGAAAGCCTTGCCAAGATGCTTGCCTTGGCCGGAACGACCAAGGACTTTGCCTCCAACCTCGAAGAAATCAACCTCTTGCCGGTATCCATCACCTACGAGTACGATCCTAATGATTACTTGAAGGTTGATGAGTTTGTACTGCGACGTCGCGACCCCGAATTCAAGAAGAGCCAGCATGATGACCTGCTGAGTATGGAGACCGGGTTGCTGTCGCCCAAGGGTCGCATACACTTCCATTTTGGCAAGCCTATAAACGATGATTTGCGTGCCATCGAAGGGATGCCGCGCATTCAGGCTGTACACCAGGCTTGTGCGCTGATAGACCGCGAGATACACCAAGGCTATCGTTTGTATCCGATTAACTATATCGCCTACGACCGGCTTAGCGGTACCGATGCTATGGCCGGGAATTATAGCGCTGACGATGTCAAAGCTTTTGACAATTATGTAGAGCGTCAACTTGGCCGTGTCAATGTTCCCGGCGGTCTTGTCGGGGACGAAAAAGATTACGCTCGGGAGATGCTGCTGACTATGTACGCCAATCCTGTGCGCAATCAATTGGCTGCGAGGTGTTAATCCGCCTCGATAATGACCACGAACACTAATGTGGCTATGAAATAGCCTCACAGTACGCCATAATGACATAATAGAATATGCGATTGGTACTGATTACACTCGTGACCGCCCTTATATTGGGGCTGCTGGCCGATGCCTATATATGGATGGCGTTGCGCTCATATCTTCGCCGCCGAGTTTTTGCCAATGTGCATTTGGTTGTGTCCGTACTTATGGCATTGTTGCTTGTGTCCATAATATTGATGCCGGTACGTACAGGCAGCGATGACGTTTTACGAGTCACGATGTGGATGCTTTATGCATATATCAGCGTGTACGTATCCAAATATCTTTTTGTGATAATAGACGCCTTGTCGCGTCTGCCTATGTTGTGGCATCGAAGTCGCAGCCGTGTATGCACGGGTGTCGGCACAGTCCTCGCAGTCATTGTATTCCTGGGTATGTGGTATGGAGCTCTTTGGGGCCGTTGGCAGACAGATGTTCGCCATATCGAAGTGCCGATGCAGGGGCTGCCTAAAAGCTTCGACGGGTTGCGCATTGCCCAAATTAGCGACCTTCATGTCGGCACTTGGGGCGATGATACCACCATGGTGTCACGTATTGTAAGCCAAGTCAACGCTTTGCGCCCCGACCTGATAGTGTTCACCGGAGATATTGTCAATCGCCATAGCGCCGAGTTGCAATCCTTTATGCCGGTGCTCGCCCGTTTGCATGCCTCTTATGGCGTCTATTCCATCATGGGCAACCATGACTATGGTGACTACGAAGATTGGCCCGATGCTGCAGCCAAGGCAGCCGATGTCTCGGCACTCAAGGACATGCAGAAACGCATGGGGTGGAAGATGCTCAACAACGAATATGACGTCTTGCGCAATGCCCAAGGTGACAGCCTTATGCTGGTCGGCGTCGAAAATGTGGGCGATCCGCCCTTTGCAACTTATGGAGACTTGACTGCCGCATATCCCACACCGAGTGACAGTGCGGCCAAGATATTGCTGACGCATAATCCTGCGCATTGGGAGCGTGACATCCTCCGTCACGATGAGCAAAAATTCGCTCTCACTTTGAGCGGTCACACCCACGCCATGCAAATCGAAGTGCTGGGTCTGTCTCCGGCTGTATTCCGATACCGCCATTGGGGAGGTCTCTACGATGAGGATCCCGCGCACATGCTGTATGTCAATATAGGTGTCGGCACCGTGGGCTTCCCCGCACGCATAGGCGCCACGCCCGAAATCACACTGCTAACCTTGCGCGCGCGCCACCTCTAACCTACGATGAACTCGACTACGCAAGATATTCCGGTGCTGCTCACCATAGGCTCCAATGCTCGTGATGCCAGGCGTCGCGTCAATGAAGCCTGCGACTACCTGCGTGGTATCATCGCCGGCATACACTTCAGCGATGCTATTTGTGCGCCGTCTTACACCGGCGTGGGGGCTGATTATGTCAATATTGCCGTCACCGGTACCTGTTCCTGCTCCAGCGAAGCGTTGCACCGAGAACTGCGTCACTACGAAGATACACATGGACGCCATCGCCCCGATATACATGGTGACGTTGCCATAGACATAGACATAGTGACTTACGGCGAAGACGTCCTCAAACCCGCGGACATGGCCCAGCCGTGGCTGGGGCGTGCTCTTACACTCATACGCGAATGTTGACCGCGGATGTTGATAAAATGTCCATAAAAAGTCGCCCGGATATGCGTCGCGTCCGCAGACTTAGCGTTAACTTTGTATCGCCAAAAGATGTGCGCAAAAGCGCTCGAAATACGGACCCGAAACGGGAATCTCTCTAAGCAACGCAAACACAATGGACAACAACGAAAACAGATATAGCAAAGGCGGATACCGCAACAACCGCAACGACGACCGCCCCAAGGACACGGCAGGGCGTATAGTGCCGCGCGACAAAGAGCTCGAGCAGGCCGTATTGGGCGCTATGATGCTCGAAAAGGATGCCTATACCACGATCTGCGACCTCCTTAAGCCCGAGAGCTTCTACGAACCCGAACACCAGATGGTCTATGAGGCCATACAGACCCTCGCAGCGGCGCAGAAGCCCATAGACATGCTTACCGTAATCGAGCAATTACGCGCCAACGACACCCTCGACAAAGTGGGCGGTCCCGCCTATATCGCCGAACTGACGGCGTGCATCACCTCGGCCGCTCACGTCGAGTATCACGCACGCATCGTCGCACAGAAATACTTGGCGCGCGAACTTATCAACTTCGCAGCCAATATCGAAGGCAAGGCATACGACGAGACCAACGATGTCGATGATCTGTTGCAGGAAGCCGAAGGACGCCTCTTCGAAATCTCGCAACGTAATGTCAAAAAAGATGTTACCCAGATAGACCCGGTCATTACCCAGGCTCTCAATCAGATACAGAGTGCGGCCAACCGTACGTCCGGCCTTTCGGGCCTTGAAAGCGGATTTCACGACCTGGACAAGCTTACTTCCGGATGGCAAAATTCCGACCTTATCATCATCGCCGCGCGTCCGGCCATGGGTAAGACAGCCTTTGTCCTCTCTATGGCCAAGAATATGGCTATCAACTACAACACCCCCATAGCCGTGTTCTCGCTCGAAATGTCCAACCTACAATTGGTCAACCGTCTTATATCCAATGTCTGCGAAATCGACGGCTCCAAAATCAAGAGCGGACAGCTCACCCCTATGGAATGGGAACAATTGCTGGCTCGCATCAAAAACCTCAACGGAGCGCCGCTATACATTGACGATACTCCATCATTGAGTATCTTCGAATTGCGCACCAAGGCTCGCCGCCTTGTCCGCGAGCACCAAGTCAAGATGATTATCATCGACTACTTGCAGCTGATGAACGCCTCCGGAATGAAATTCGGTTCGCGCGAACAGGAAGTCAGTATGATATCGCGCTCGCTCAAGCAGTTGGCCAAGGAACTCGATATACCCATAGTAGCGTTGTCGCAGCTCAACCGTAGCGTCGAAAACCGTACGGACGGCAAGCGACCGCAATTGAGCGACCTCCGCGAATCCGGCGCCATCGAACAAGATGCCGACATTGTATGCTTCATACACCGCCCCGAGTACTACTTGCATAGCGATACCGACGCCAACGGCCGCGACATTCGCGACTTGGCCGAATTTATTGTAGCCAAGCACCGTAGCGGCTCGGTGGACGATATCGAACTGCGATTCCGCAAACGTTTTGCACGCTTCGAAAACCTTAACGAAGACCGCCCGGTCACCCATATCGACTCCGTGGAATCATCGCTGAACAATGGCGCAGCGGTACCCGTGAGCTCGACTCCTTCCGCCGGAGTGATACCCCCGTCGGCTTCATCGTCAGGTCCCACTGTAGGCGGCAACGATCCTCTGGGCGGCCCCATGCCCGATGCAGACTTTTGAGTAATGCGTAATGGCGGACATATCCCGAAGGTGCAAGGCGCACAAAAGACGTTAACAGTCTTGAAGCCACCGAGCCCGGCAACGGCAACGAATCCATCATCAATCTCATAATATACCGAACAATGAATATGCGTAGTCTTGTATCAATCTCCGACATCGGCCGCGACGAGATTATGACGCTGCTGGAACAGGCCGCGTGCTTTGAACGTAATCCTAACCGGCGACTGCTGGAAGGTCGTGTCGTGGCCACGTTGTTTTTTGAGCCTTCCACGCGCACGCGTCTTAGCTTCGAGACCGCCGTCAATCGTCTTGGCGGACGTGTCATCGGGTTTAGCGATGCAGCCAACACCTCCACCTCCAAGGGTGAGACTCTCAAGGATACCATCAAGATGGTGTCCAATTATGTCGACCTGATCATTATGCGCCATCACCTCGAAGGGGCGGCGCGTTATGCTTCCGAAGTTACGGATGTCCCCGTCATCAATGCCGGTGACGGTGCCAACCAGCATCCTTCGCAGACCATGCTCGACCTCTATTCCATATACAAGACCCAAGGACGTCTCGACGACCTCGACATAACACTTGTGGGCGACCTAAAGTACGGACGCACTGTGCATTCGATGCTCCAAGCCATGCGCTGGTTTGACAGCCGCTTCCGCTTTGTCGCGTGTCCCGAATTGCAGATGCCGGCGCAGTACACCGAATTCTGCCGCACTCACGGCATACGCTACAGCGAGCATACAGACTTCTCGCCCGAGGTGATACAGAACAGCGATATCATATATATGACACGAGTTCAGCGCGAACGATTTACCGATATTATGGAATATGAACGTGTCAAGAACTGCTACACGCTCAAAGCCTCAATGCTTGAGGGCGCACGTCCGAATATGCGCATCCTGCACCCGCTGCCTCGCGTGGGCGAGATAGACCGTGACGTCGACGACAACCCTCACGCATATTACTTTGAACAGGCTCGCAACGGCTTGTATGCGCGTCAAGCCATCATCTGCCGCGCACTGGGCATAGATCCGGCCGATATCTGAATACAGATTTCCAAATAACAGAACACACTATGACTTGCGATAAAAAAGAACTTGCCGTAGCCGCCCTGCGCAACGGCACCGTCATCGACCATATACCGTCGGCAGCGCTCTTCAAGGCCGTGCGCGTGCTCGGCATCGAGTCCATGGACAAATACGTCACCATCGGCTACAATCTGCAAAGTAGCAAACTCGGGCGAAAAGGCATCATCAAGGTTGCGGACGTCGAATTTTCACAAGACGAACTGGACCGTATAGCCCTATTCGCACCTACGGCCGTGGTCAATATCATACGCGACTACGAGGTCGTCGAAAAACGTCCTGTCACCCTCTCGGATGATATTATAGGCATTGTACGTTGCGCCAATCCCAAATGCATCACCAACAACGAGCCTATGGACACCCACTTCCATGTCGTATCACGCGACCCGGTGGTCATCAGTTGTCACTATTGCACCTGTAGCGTCGCAGGCAAGGACGCACATATATTGTGAAGCAAGTATGGCGTGCCGGGACAATGCTCAATCCCGTGCCTGCAGTATTGGTCAGCTGTGGCAATGCCGACCGAAACAATCTATTCACCGTAGCCTGGACCGGGACGATATGCTCCGACCCGGCGATGCTTTCCATTTCGGTACGCCCCTGCCGCTACTCCTACGGTCTGATTAAGGAAAGTATGGAGTTTACCGTCAATCTGACCACCGCTGATATGGCACGCGCCACCGACTACTGCGGCGTGCGTTCGGGACGCGATCAGGACAAATGGGCCGCGTGCTCGCTCACACGTGCTCCGGGCGTGGCCGTTGCATGTCCCTGCGTGGCCGAAAGCCCCGTGAGCATCGAGTGCCGTGTGCGAGATATCATGCATCTGGGTACGCACGACCTATTCATTGCCGAGGTCCTGGACGTATTGGCCGATGACGCATATATCGACCCGGCCACCGGAGCGCTGGATATGGGGCGTCTCGAAATGCTTGTCTACTGCCATGGCAAGTACTACGCTATGGGACGCAATATCGGGTTCTTCGGCTTTTCAGTCAAAAAGAAAAAATGAGCCATATACAATCAGCCCAAACTACGAAGTCGGACAGCGCCGAACACTCCGCGAATGACTCCCCGGCCAAGGACGTAGCCGCGCTCTCTCGGTCGGCGGAAGCGACACCGAGGTCGCTGCAACTTTTGGCTCCGGCGCGTGATGCCGATACGGCCATTGTCGCCATAGACCACGGCGCGGACGCCGTGTATATGGGCGCTCCTTCGCATGGCGCAAGGGCTGCGGCGGCCAACAGCATAGAAGATATTCGCCGCGCCTGCCAATATGCTCATCGTTATGCTGCTCGCATCTACGTGACCGTCAATACAATAATATATGACGACGAGTTGGATGACGTGCAACGTATGGTGTGGGAACTCTACCGTGCAGGCGTGGATGCCCTTATCGTACAAGATATGTCGTTGCTGCGTATGGACTTACCTCCTATAGCGCTGCACGCCAGCACGCAGTGCGACATACGTACGCCGCAGAAAGCGCGTTTTCTGGCTCAGGCCGGATTCGGTCAGATAGTGCTACCGCGCGAATTATCCTTGGAAGATATCCGTCGTTATGCACAAGAAGTGCCGCGAGGTACTTCACTCGAGGCCTTTGTACACGGCGCATTATGCGTGTGCTACAGCGGCGATTGCCGTGCCAGTCTTGTTGCCGGCGGCCGTAGCGCCAATCGCGGTTGCTGCGCCCAAATGTGTCGCTTGCCTTATGATTTGGTGGATGATGAAGGCCGGGTCCTGATACAAGGGCGGCACCTGCTGTCGTTACGCGACCTCAATCGTATGAGTGACCTCGCAGCCATGGCCGATGCCGGCATCTCCTCGTTCAAAATCGAAGGACGCCTTAAGAGTGCATCATACGTGGCCAATGTGACGGCCGCCTATTCGCAGGCTTTGGATGCGGTCATCGCCGCCTCGAACGGTCGCTATCGTCGTGCTTCGGCCGGAATTTCAGTGCCGGCTTTCGAGCCCGATGTAATGCGTGCATTCAACCGCGGCTTTACAAGATACTTTATTGACGGCACTATGCCCGGCAAGGGCGAAACCGCCTCTTGGGATACCCCTAAATTTGTAGGAGTTCCGGTAGCTCGTGTCGCCGGAGGCCGTGGACCGGGCATACGGGTACATACAGACGTTCCCCTCGCCAACGGTGACGGACTTGGATACTTCGATGACAATCGCGAATATCGCGGATTTCGAGTCAATCGTGTCAGCTCGGATTCATCGACGATTTTCCCTGCCGGACCTGTCGAACCGCTACGCATCGGTACGGTGCTTTACCGCAATTACGACAAAGCCTTCGAAGACGCACTTGCTCGCGGTGCCGAGCGCCGCATCCCCATCACTATGTCGCTGCGCCGCATTGACGACAACCGCATTGCCTTGGACGTGAAAGACAGCGGACGATCGGCCGCCGTTACAGCCGTACTTGACGAAGTGCCGCGTCAGCAGGCACGTACACCGCAAGACACTGTACGAGCCTCACTTATGTCTCGTCTTGGAGATACGATATACACACTCGCGGGCCTGGAAGATGCTTTGGATTCCGACGAATTTGTCCCGGCCAAAGCTCTTACGGCATTACGTCGCCATGCTCTCGAAATGCAGGAACGCGATGCGGCCGCCGTGCGTCCCATCGAAACTCGACGTGCCGATACGGCTGACGTCAATGCTTTGGAGGGTAGGAACTTGACTTTCCACGATAATGTGGCTAATGATCGGGCACGCGAGTTTTACAAGGCACACGGTGCTGCCCAAATCGAGCCCGCTATGGAGATAGATATGCCGGACGGCACACGCCCGGTGCGAGTGATGACTTGCCGTTACTGTCTGCGTCGCGAGATGGGTGCATGTCTGCGCACGCCCGAAGGGACGCAATTACCGCGACAGTTGTATCTGCGTCCGATTTCCGAGACCGTGTCTGCCTCCGTGGAACTGCTTCGCCTGACCTTTGACTGTGCCGAATGTCGTATGCACGTAGACGCTATGCCTAAATCAGGGTGTTGAGACGTGTACCATGACGTCCAATCTATTGCGATGTCGCAGTAAATAGCATACGATGGTCTCGCCCCGTGCTGTCGGGTGTTGCCCTTTACGGCGGAAAAATGTACCTTTGCATCCGAATAGAAACATACGACTACAGATGCAAAAAGCAAAAAGACACATATCGTTGAAATATACGGCAATGCGCATCGGCATCGCCGCTTGCCTTGTCGGCGTTTGGACCGCTATGTATGGCGCATCGGCGCCGATGCAGGGTGTTCCCTCGACATCATCCGATACCTCGCGTCAGGCCGTGGGACTTGTCCTCAGCGGCGGCGGTGCCAAGGGCATAGCTCATATAGGCGTGATACAGGCTTTGGAAGAAAACGATATACCTATAGACTACGTGTCCGGCACCAGTATGGGTGCCATCGTCGGCGGTCTGTATGCAGCCGGATATACGCCGCAAGAAATGATGGAACTGCTCACGAGTCCCGGATTTTCATATTGGAGTTCGGGAAAGACCGATCCGGCATACGTCTATTACTTCAGTCGAGACGAGCCGACATCGTCCATGCTCACCATTCCTGTGGCGCCCGGCGATAGCACGGCACGTCACTCTTCGGTGGCAGCCTCGCTTATTTCGCCGCTGCCTATGAACTTCGCTTTCATGGAATTGTTTGCGCCCTATACGGCGCAGTGCGGCGGCAATTTTGACCGATTATTTGTTCCCTTCCGATGTGTGGCTTCCGATGTGGAAGCCCAGCATAAGGTGGTGCACTCGGGCGGTAGTCTCGGTGATGCCATCCGCACATCGATGACCTTCCCCATAGTGTTTCAGCCCATACGTGTGAACGGGCGGTTGCTGTATGACGGCGGCATTTTCGACAACTTCCCGGTGGACGTTATGAGTACCGATTTTGCACCGGATATTATGGTGGGCGTGGACGTTTCCACACCTGCTACCGGACCGCAAACTTCGCTTATGGATCAGATAGATAAATTGGTGATGCATCAGCAAGACTACTCTATGGATCCGGCACGTGGCGTCAAGGTCAAAGTGGACCTGCACAATTTCGGACTGCTGGACTGGGAAAAAGCCTGGCAGATATATCGCATAGGCTACGATACGGCCATGTCTATGATGGATTCGATAAAAGGACGAATACATACGCGTGTTCCGGCAGTGGCCCGTCAGACCCGACGTATGGCCTTCAAGGCAGCCACCCCCGAGTTGTGCTTTGACAGCATCAGCGTCAGTGGCGGTACGCCGCGCCAAAATGCGTATATCGAATATGTCTTCCGCGGTCGTCATCACGATGGCGCAAATGCGGATACTATAAGCGTAGACCGCGCCCGTGAGGCCTTTTACCGAGCGATTTCGCTCGGACGCTTGCGTGACTTGTCGCCGCATGCAATCTACAACGACAGTACCGGGCTTTTTGCTATGGATCTTCGGGCCGCTGTACGCAATAATATCAATATCGGGGTAGGGGGCTATCTGACATCTTCGACCAATAATTACATCTTTGCCGAGATAGATTACAAGACCATGAGCTATTCGGGCGTCAACGCCGGACTGGACGCTTGGCTTGGCCAGAGTTACCTTGCGGCGCATGCCAAGACCTCGCTGGTGCTCAAAAGCGCCGTACCTTCGACATTGGGATTGGATGCCGTGGCTTCGCGAAGCAAGTATTACGAAAGCGAACACTTGTTCTATCAGACAGATGCTCCGACCTTCAACATCCACAGCGAATATATGGCTCGTCTGCATTGGGATTTTGCCGCCACGCGTCGCGGTCGCTTAAGCTTTGGGGTAGGCTACGGCTACCTGCGTTCGTCCTTCTACCGCAATATGCTTCGTCAGGGGTCGGGCCTGGGTAGCGATATGGACAATATCGGTCGCGATCGCTCCACCTACAGTCTCGGTCAAGCGTTGGTACGCTTCACGTCCAATTCATTGGATAATATTCAGTATCCCACCGAAGGCAGCTCGTACGATTTATGCGCTATGGGCGTACTCGGACACCAATGGTATGACAGTTATGACGGCATACTGGGCTACGGCGACCGCGAAACATCGCCTCGATGGATCCAACTGGGCATCCGTACAGCCAATTATTGGCCTATGGGACGCCATTTCTCATTGGGCCTGACCGGTGATATGCTTCTGTCTACGCGTAAGCTCACCGGCATTTACAGCGCCGATATATCTGATGCACCGGCCTTTGTGCCGACGGCCTCTACTGCCGGAGTGTTCAACCCCACACTACGCGCTACGTCCTATCTTGCGGCCGGTCTGGTGCCTGTCTACAAGGTCAACAGCGCTCTGTCGGCACGTGTCGTGGCCAACGTTTTTGCACCTTTGCGTCCTATCGAGCAGACCGATATAGGCACTCGCGGTGACGGGCTGGGCTCGCGCCAGGGAGGATGGTTTGATGGCATACAATTTTTTGGCGAGGCGCAATTGTCTTATGCTCTGCCCTTTGCCACCATTGCCGGATACGTCAATTATGTCACCGGTGATGGCTCCAAGAATTGGAATGTCGGACTCAGCTTCGGATTCTATCTCCCGGCACCTACTTTCCTGCGATAGTGAATATGTTGTTTGTGAAGTAGATATACATTCCGGCCGGCCCTGCAAAAGTGCGTAAAACCGTATAATACATTCGATATTCAGAAAAATTCCATGCCTACAGACGAAAAATATATGCGCCGTGCGCTTGAATTGGCGGCTCTCGGACAAGGATACGTTTCGCCCAACCCGATGGTCGGCGCCGTTATTGTCAGCCCCGACGGGCGCGTGATAGGCGAGGGTTGGCATCGCCGTTACGGCAGTTGGCATGCCGAAGTCAATGCTGTGTCTTCGGTGCGTCCGAGTGACGAACATCTGTTGGAACATTCGACCATATACGTCACCCTTGAACCGTGCTCTCATTACGGCAAAACGCCCCCGTGTGCCGAGTTGCTGATACGCAAACGTTTTCGTCGAGTAGTCGTTGGCGCTGTCGATCCGTTTGCCAAGGTTAGAGGGCGGGGTATAGCTATGCTGCGTGATGCAGGCATTGAAGTATGTACCGGAGTGCTCGAATCCGAGTGCCGCGCTCTCAATGCGCATTTTTTTACCGCACATGAGAACGGGCGCCCCTATGTCACGCTCAAATGGGCGCAGAGTGCCGATGGATATATCGGATTGACGGGCGGAAGCCCGGTGCGATTGTCCACGCCGCTGACATCGGTATTGGTGCATCGTCAACGCGCACTGCACGATGCAATCCTTGTAGGTAGTGGCACAATGCTTTCGGACCATCCACGTCTGGATGTACGCCTATGGGAAGGTCGCAATCCTAAGCCGCTGGTTTGGGATCGCTCCGGACACCTGAACCAAAACGACTTATCATGTACAATCGAACCGGTAGAGGTGTGCCGCGACGCTTCGGTGAGCGAATTGTTGACGCGGCTGTATAGCTCAGGCATCACCTCGCTCTTGGTCGAGGGCGGCGAACACGTCCTGACAGCCTTTATCGCAAGTGGAATATGGGATGCGGCTCGTGTCGAGGTCGCTACGGACGTCATTTTGGCCGAAAAAGGCGGTGCATCGGCGCCGCGTATCGAGGGCGTACCCACGGCAGTGCAGCACGATGGAGCAAACTCGGTACTGTGGTATGCGAACCGCTTCCGCGGGCGCGTTAAAAACCTATAAAAACGGCTCTCGACGTGCTGTTTTGCCGTCATAAGGTTGTGAATGTGGGCGTAAAATGATAACTTTGCAAGTTAGAAAATAAAAGAACACCACGTATGCACAAACCATTGCACTACATACTGCTTGCAGCCGCTGCCGTCGGCATCGCCGCCTGCAACAGCAAGGCCGATGAAAATCCCGATGCTCCGGCATATTCTTCGGCTACCGTTACCGACTTCAAACTTTACGAGGATTCCAAAATTTTGCCCAATTTGGATTCGGTATACTTCTCTATAGACTTGGCCAATGCGCTGATATACAATGCAGACTCGCTGCCTTACGGCACGCCGATCAATAAACTTCGCCCGATGATTACGACCGGCGGTGCTTCCGTGGCCGAATTGCACGTTCCGCGCCCCGGTACCACCGATACGGTCATAGATTACATCAAGCATACGGGTGATACCGTGGACTTCAGCAATGGCCCGGTACGCCTGCGTATTGTGTCGGTGGACGGCACGTTCGAGCGCTCGTACACCATCAAGATTAATGTCCATGCGGTCAAAAGCGACTCGCTGGTATGGACTCGCGCCGAGGTCGGCAACCTGCCTTCGCGGTACATTGTACCCAATGACGGAAATGCCGCCGCTACCGCTTCGGCCATCTATTGCCTCACCGAATACCAAGGGGAATATTGCTTGGCCAAGGCTGTAAATCCTGCCGATACATGGCAATATATTACTCCCAACTTCACATTCAAACCCGTAATAAGCAGCTTTAGTGCCACCGATGATGCCTTGTATGTCCTCGACGGCGAGGGTAACCTCTACACCAGCGCGGACGGAGCATCCTGGAGCGCTACTGCACAGCGTTGGCTTAATATCTACGGCAATTACGGCAAAGTTTTGATGGGCTGTGTGCACGATGGCGGCAAGTACTACCACGCGTACTATCCGGCCGACGGACGTCCCAATACGCAGCTGGAAGACGGATTCCCCGTACGCGGTGCCTCGCAGACCGTCAATTACGCTTATGATTGGTCATCAAAGCCGCTGTTGCTGCTTACCGGTGGACGTCGCGCCGATGGAAAACTCAGCGCCGACACTTGGGGCTATGACGGACAGTCATGGGCCAAGATTAGCCGTCGTCCGCTGAACTACGGAATCGAGGATCCGGTGGTCGTACCGTATTTCGTGACGGCCGTGGATACCACCACATGGCTCATAGACAAGCAGTCGGTGCTGCTGGCTATGATGGGACGTTGCTCCGACGGAACGCTCAATGACACGGTATTTGTATCGCATGACTTCGGAATGCACTGGGACAAAGCCGACCAACTGCAACAGATAGATAAAAAGACTTTGCCGCTGCGCTATGACGCTCGCGGATTTGTGTATTCGTCGACCATTAGCGCCGCATCGACTACCGCCTTGAATTGGCGAGCCTTAGCCACTCCGGCAGTATCGCCTATGCTTGTTCCGATGGTGTCGCGTGAGGCTTCGCCTATGGCGGTCAAACCCGTCAGCACATGGGAATGCCCCTACATATATATATTCGGAGGCAAGAACGTCTACGGCAACTTGTACAACACCGTATGGCGTGGCACAATAATGCGCTTTACTTTCAAACCGCTGCAATAAATGGCCGAAGGGACGCGACAATACAGACAGCCAAGCCGTTTGGGACGGTGGTGTCGGGCATTATGTCCGGCCATTGTCGCTATATGTATGGCTACGACCACGGCATACGCCCAAGAAACCCCGTACAAATTCAGCGCCGGCATCGCCGCCGGTATGAGCGGATACCTGGGTGACGCGTCCACCAATCTACTCAAACATCCCGGATTTACAGCCTCGGGGTCGTTTGCCTATCAATATGACAGCCGCTGGTACTTCGGCGGTCGTCTGGGCATACAGACTTTGAGCGGCGATACCTCGGGTATGGACAATGTGCTGCCCGAAGGTGCTACATATTCCTTCAAGAGTCAGGTCTATGACCTCGAAGGCAATGTCGAATTCAATTTCTTCAGCTACGGCATAGGCGAGACCTATAAGAAAATGAAGCGATGGACGCCATACCTGACACTTGGCGTAGGCCTATGTATGGCTCGCAGCGATGGATATACGGCGTGGGCTACGACACTCCCTATGGGCTTCGGTGTCCGCTATAAGATTAATGAACGCTGGAATCTGAGCGCCTCATTTATGATGGTCAAGGCTTTCGGCGACCACGTAGATGGCAAGGACCTCAGCGACTTGCATCACATAAAATCATCCTTTGTCAAGAACAACGACTGGTATTCGCGGTTTCAGATAGGTGTCACCTACGAATTCGGACGCCGCTGCGAGACGTGCCATTATGTCGATTGATCAAATAGATACAGCAATGACCACTAAAGTCACCAATACACTGCCCCGTCACGTGGCCGTCATCATGGACGGCAACGGCAGATGGGCTTTGGCACAAGGGCTGGACCGCTCGGCGGGTCATGTCGAGGGCGTTGCCACGGTGCACCGCATCACGCAAGCCGCTTCGGATATGGGCATCAAGTTCCTGACGCTGTACACCTTCAGCACCGAGAATTGGAATCGTCCGCCCGAGGAAGTGGGTATGCTCATGCACTTGATAGTTTCGGCCATCGAACAAGAGACCCCCGGAATGATACGCAACAACGTACGCTTACGCCTTATAGGCGACCGCGGTCGCATCCCGGCATTTGCTATGGAGCGTTTGGACAAGTGCATGGCCGATACCGAGGCCTGTACCGGTCTTACGGTCATTTTGGCCATCAGCTATTCGTCGCGCTGGGAGATAGCTCAGGCCGCAAGACGTATAGCCATAGACGCTGCTGCCGGAACACTGGATGCGCCGTCGGTCAACGAGGAAACCGTAAGCTCGTATCTGGCTACGGCACAGTATCCCGACCCGGACATCGTCATACGCACCGGAGGCGATATGCGACTGAGCAATTTCCTGCTATGGCAAGCGGCTTATGCCGAAATTTTTGTGACCGATACATACTGGCCGGCATTCTCGACGGCTGAGTTTGAGGAAATTATACATAAATATATGCTGCGCGAACGTCGCTTCGGTCTCACCGGAGAGCAGGCACGCAATGCATTGACGACACACGATAATATCACCGACGCGGACGCTCTGGACGTCCACGCCGAGACAATATAATAAGAAACATATACGGCTTACAGCATTCACACATATATGCGCACGAACCTACTGACAATTCTACTGGTAATGGCTTCAGCGATGGCTTGCCCATCGGTGGCCGCCCAGTCCGCGACCAATAGTACTGACACCATATACAACCCGACGATGGTGTTCAGCGCCATGCCGCGCACCTACGAAATCGCCGACATCAAAGTCACCGGAGCACCGGCGTATGACGACTTTATAATTCTCGGATATGCAGGCATCAAAGCCGGTGACCGACTCGAAATTCCCGGAAACGACCTCAGCAACGCCATCAAACGACTTATGCGACAAGGCCTTTTTGCACAGGCCCGCGTCAAGGTGCTCAAAACCTGCGGCGACAAGGCATGGCTCGAACTGGAACTGCGTACACAGCCCCGTATTTCCGAAGTCAACTACATCGGAATGAAAAAAGGCGAACGCGAAGACCTCCAGAAGATGCTGCAACTGATGAAGGGCAACCAAATCACGCAGAATATCGTCAACCGCGTCGAACGCATTACACGTAAATACTTCGCCGACAAAGGCTTCGGAAATGCCAAGGTGTCTGTATCTCTCCACGAGGACCTCAGCAACCGCGATCAGATGATAGTGGATATCACCGTGGACAAGCGCAGCAAGGTCAAGGTGCACAAAATATATATCACCGGCAACAGCGTGCTGTCCTCCAATCAGATACAGCGCGCCATGAAGAAAACCAACGAAAAAAACAAGTTGGTCAACCTCTTCCGCCAAAAGAAGTTTGTCGAACAAGACTACCGCGATGACCTCAACCGCATCATCGAAAAGTATAACGAAAAGGGCTACCGTGACGCCGTCATCGTAAGCGATAGCGTGGTGCCTTATAACGAAAAACTGGTCGATGTATATATAAATGTAGACGAAGGCAAGAAGTACTTCATCAAGGACATCAATTGGGTGGGCAATACCGTGTACCCCAATGCCGTGCTCAATAGCGTTCTGGGTATGCAACCCGGCGATGTGTACAACCAGAAGTACATGAACAAGCGACTGAGTACCGATGACGATGCAGTCAATTCGCTGTATATGGACAACGGATATCTCTTCTTCCAGCTTGTACCTATCGAAAAAGATATTCAAGGCGACAGCATTTCGCTGGAAATGCGTGTGATCGAAGGACCCCAAGCCCGCATTAATAATGTCGTCATCAACGGCAACGACCGCCTGTACGAGAAAGTGGTACGTCGCGAGTTGCGCGTCAAGCCCGGCGAACTCTTCAGCAAGTCCGACCTTATGCGCTCGTTGCGCGAAATTGCCCAAACCGGACACTTCAACCCCGAGAATATGATGCCGGACATACAGCCCAACGAGGAAAACGGTACCGTGGATGTAGTCCTCAACCTCGAGTCCAAAGCCAATGACCAGATAGAGTTCTCCATGGGTTGGGGTCAGACCGGTATTATCGGTAAACTCTCACTCAAATTTACCAACTTCTCGATTAAGAACCTGTTACACCCCAGCACCTATAAGGGTATTATTCCGCAGGGCGAAGGTCAGACATTTACGATCAGTGCGCAGACCAATGCCCGCTACTACCAGGCATATTCGCTGTCGTTCCTTGACCCGTGGTTCGGAGGCAAGCGCCCCAACTCGTTGCAGGTGTCCGCATACTACAGCCGCCAGACGGGTGTCAACTCCTCGTACTACAACAGCCAGTGGCAAAATGCCTACAGCTACTATGGTACAGGTGGATACTACGACTATAACTACAACTATCAGAACGCTTACGACCCCAATAAGGTACTGCAAATGGTGGGCGTAAACATCGGCTTCGGTAAACGCCTTAACTGGCCTGACGACTACTTCACTTTCACAGCCGAATTGGGTTACAACTGGTACTATCTCAAAAATTGGGAATACCTTTATTATATGAACAACGGTACGTCAAATGCCATAGTCCTCGGCTTGACATTGGCCCGTTCGTCCATAGACAACCCGCTGTACACACGTAGCGGTTCGTCCTTCTCGCTCAACTTGCAGTTGACACCCCCCGCATCGCTGTTCTCCGGACATAAAGACTGGGAAAAGCTCTCCAAGGAAAATACCACAGCCTCCAAGAAAGAATTGTATCGCTGGATTGAATACTGGAAGTTACGCTTCAAATCGCGCACCTACACCCCGCTGGCCAACGCCAACGGAACGTGGACTCCCGTCTTGATGACCCGTGCCGATATCGGCCTTTTGGGTAGCTACAACAAATGGCTCAAGACCCCCTTCGAGACCTTCTATGTAGGTGGTGACGGTATGTCCGGCAGCTACACCTACGCTACCGAGACCATCGCCCTGCGAGGATATGACAACGGTCAATTCACTCCGTACCGCAGCGAAGGTTACGCATACACTCGCTTCGGTGTCGAACTTCACTTCCCGCTTATGCTTCAGCCGACCACCACAATTTACGCATTGGCCTTTGCCGAGGCCGGCAACGCATGGACTTCGGTCAAGGACTTCAATCCCTTTACGCTCAAGCGTAGCGCCGGCGTCGGTGTCCGCATATTCCTGCCTATGGTGGGTATGATGGGTATTGACTGGGCTTACGGCTTTGATAAAGTCTTCGGCGAGCGCGGCGGAAGCCACTTCCACTTTATCCTCGGACAAGAATTCTAACAAGACATTTTGCTGTGCCGCTAAACCTTGTAGCATGAGCGTCGTCTAAAGAATATACAAGCATTCAATTCATAAGACAATGAAACGAACACTCCTGACATTACTCGTAATCGCAGCCGCCACCTTAGGTGCGTCTGCGCAGAAGTTTGCACTCATCGATATGGAGTACATCTTGAAAAATGTGCCCTCCTACGAGATGGCAAACGAACAACTCAACCAACTGTCTCAACGCTGGCAAAAAGAAGTCGAAAACAAGAGCAAAGAGGCTGAAAACCTCTATCAGACATACTTGGCAGACAAAGTGTTTCTTACCGAAGAACAGGTAAAGAAACGTGAGGAAGAGATCGTAGCCAAAGAAAAAGAGGTCACCGAATTGCGCTACAAATACTTCGGCCCCCAAGGAGAAATGGAGAAAAAGCGTGAGAGCCTCCTCAAACCTATACAAGACGATGTATACAATGCCGTCAAGAAACTGGCGCAGGAACGCGGATTTCAGGCTGTATTGGACCGCGCATCATCTTCGGACATCATATATGCTTCGCCCCAAATAGATGTCAGCAACGATGTGCTGGCCAAGATGGGTTATGCAACATCCAAATAATGTCGCTATTTACAACCAAATGCGACATATCACAATGATAATTAACAATAAATATTTATAACCAAAAACCATCATGATTAAGAAAATCGCAATCGCTTTGGCCGCTGTGGCCATTGCCCTTCCCGCCGCCGCTCAGAAGTTCGGCGTAGTGGACGCTAACAGCATCTTCACCGCTATGCCCGAGTCTACGGCTGCCAACAACCAGCTCAGCGAAGCCAGCAAGAAATACGAAGACGAATTCAAGAAACTGCAGGACGAATTCAACAAACAGTTCGGCGAGTATCAGCAACTGGCTGCCGACACCCCCGCAGCCATCAAGGAACGTCGCGAAAAAGAACTTCAGGAACTTGACCAGAAGATGCAGCAGTTCCGTCAGACCGCTCAGCAGGACCTGCAGAAACAGCAGCAGACCCTTCTGGCTCCCATCGAAACAAAGATTCACGAAGCCATCAAGGCTGTAGGCCAGGAAGGTGGATATACCTTCATTTTCCAACAGGAACTGCCCGTATACGTCGGCGCCGATGTCAAGGATATCACCGCCGATGTCAAAGCCAAACTTGGCGTGAAATAATATCTCTAATCAGTAGATTAAACAGCAGAGCGTAGGCGTCAAATGGCGTCTGCGCTCTACTGTTTTATAGTTCTTCCGCGTAATTCGATTGTTCGAAAGAATACGATTGCGGCGAATCCGGTAGTGGGTAGAGTTTCATTCAGCGTGTCTGAGGTAAGCTTACTCAAGCCTGAGGTGAGTTTACTCAAACCGGAGGTGTGCTTACTCAAACCTGTAGGTGGGTTTACTCAAACCGGAGGTGAGCTTACTCAAGCTTGTAGACCGTGGATGGCTGATGACGTCCGCTACGGGCGGATCATTGAAGGGTGGGGACGTCGTATATCGGAGTGCCGGGGAAGTGGCGTGCGACATACCGTTCGATGAAAGCGCGTGTATCCTCGGCAATAAGGCGGTCGGTAGAGTCCAAGAAGGTGTTGTAGAGCACACAGTGCAGTTGCAGACCGCGCGAGGCTATGGCTTCGAGTGACAATACCGTATGATTGATAGACCCCAGTCGGCTATTGGTAACCAAGGCTACGGGCAGGTGACGCGTCACCGCATAGTCTATGGCCATGAAGTCGTCGGTGATGGGCACCATCAGCCCTCCGGCACCTTCGACGAGTACGATGTCATAGCGGCGTTCGAGTTGGGCTCGCGCTTCATCGATGCGTTCCAACGGGATGGGACGGTCTCCGTCGAGGCGCGCTGCCAGTTGCGCCGATGCCGGGAAGGAATATATTACCGGGGCGGTAAGTCCTTCGGAATCTTCGGGTAGCATCCCGGTGCCGCTGAGACGGCGGTGAGCATCTATATCCTCGCTGTGGCCGATATTGCCTGTTTGGATGAATTTTTGGCTGATGGCACGTATGCCTTTCGAGGCATATTGGCGCAGCAGCCATGCAGTGGCGTATGTTTTGCCCGCATCGGTGTCGATGCCGCTTACAAATATACTTTTTCCCATAGTGTGAAAGATGCGTATAGTTATTCAAGATGTACGTGCGCGTATCCGTGTGCTTGTGCGTCGTTGCGGGCGTGCACACATGGATTTGCGCCTTTATCGAGTGCAAAAATACTAAAATCTCGGCATACGCGGCTCCGAAAATAGCGGCAGTTTTCATCGGATTTTGATGTATTAGGATATATTCGTACCTTTGTGTAATGCAAACGGGTGCTCATCGGCATCCGTGACACCCAGCACTATCCGAACAATGACAGACAGAAACACGCATCCAAGCAACAAGGTGCAAGGCCTGGCCAAGCGGCTTTGGAAGCAGCACCCCATTTTGAGCAACGCAATACTGATGGTTGTCGCCGTCCCGGTGATGGTATATATAGGTCTGCTTTTTGTAGATCTATGGACGCATCACGGCGCCAAAACGGTGGTGCCTAATGTCAAGGATTTGACGTACGACGAAGCTATGGCGGTACTGGACGAGGCTGACTTGGAGACAGTCATCGGCGACAGCATCTATGACTTGAGCAAACGCCCAGGTCAGGTGGTGGATGTCTACCCGAAGCCCGGAGCCGTAGTCAAGCCCGGACGTGAAGTCTACCTGACCATTGTGTCCTTCTCGCCACAGCAATTTGTGCTGGATGTGCCCTTGACCGATACATCAAGCAAGCAAGCCGTATCCTATCTCAAGTCGCACGGCATACGCAATATACACATGATTTTGGTACCCAGCGATTACGAGGACCTTGTCTTGTCCATCAAGGCGGACGGTAAGCCGATAAAACTCGGCGACAAGATTCCGGTGACTGCCACCATCATTTTGGAAGTGGGCAAGGCTGCAAATCCCGTCTACGAGACCATCGACGATGCTGTCAATGCCGTATTGGCTGATAGTACCGACACTCAAAGCTCGGAAGAACCCGAGCAACCGGACGACTCACCCTCGATGTTTGATTGACCTATGGCCGACGTTGAGATGGCCGACAATGGCGATGACTTTCGCCCGACGGTAGATGATATGGCCGGGGATGCTCCCGACTCGGAGGACGAAGATATCCTTGACGAAGACTTCGACGAGGACGACGAAGCCGAAGCCGGTGGCCACGACAATGCACAAGGATTGCAGCCCGGCGGAATGTACGAGCATTTCCGTTTTGTAGCTGACAAGGGCCAGCAATTGGTGCGTATAGACAAATTTCTGGTGCTGCGTATGGAACATGCCTCGCGCAACCGTATTCAGATGGCTGCCGATGCAGGATGTATATGGGTCAACGGCCGTCCCGTCAAGTCCAATTATCGCATCAAACCTTTGGATGTCGTACAGATTGTTATGGACCGGCCGCGCCACACCTTCGAGATTGTGGCACAGGATATTCCGCTGGATATCGTATACGAAGATGATACCGTACTCGTGGTCAATAAACCGGCGGGTATGGTCGTGCATCCGGGCCACGGCAATTACGACGGCACGCTGGTCAACGCCCTGGCGTGGCATTTTCGCAACATCCTGGGATACGATGCCTCGGACCCGCGTATGGGCCTTGTACACCGTATCGACAAGGACACCTCCGGGCTGTTGGTCGTGGCCAAGACTCCTGACGCCAAGACAAATCTCGGTCGGCAGTTTTTTGCCAAGACCACGCGACGCGAGTACGTGGCAGTGGTCTGGGGTGTGCCTTCGCCGCCCGATGGGACAGTGGATACCTATATAGGCCGAAATGTGCGTGACCGTCTACAGATGGCGGTGACCGATGCCGAACACGGCAAGCACGCTGTCACCCATTACCATACACTCGAAGACCTGGGATATGTTTCGGTGGTGCGATGTGTCCTCGAAACCGGGCGTACACACCAAATACGTGTGCACATGAAGCACCTTGGACATCCGCTGTTCAATGACGCACGTTATGGCGGCGACCAAATATTACGCGGACTTCGCTCGGCATCGTACAACCACTTTATCGCCAATTGTATGGAAATCTGTCCGAGGCAGGCACTACATGCCCGTACATTGGGGTTTGTGCATCCGGTGACACGTCAGCCGATGTTTTTCGAGTCGCCGATACCCGATGACATGTCCGCCCTGATACAGAAATGGCGAAAACGCAATATCCCGAATGTCTAAATTGGCGTTGCACAGTCTCGTAAAACTATATATGTCAATAATTGTTGCAACTATGCAGTGCTTGGCTATTCAATATAGGGGGACTGATACAATAATGTAGTACTGCCTCGATTAGCAAAAAAAATTGTACTTTTGTAGGCGAAAACTTATCCGACGGATATGAAGGAAAAGCAACACCTTGAGCAGGAACAGACGATGACGCAGCGGTTGACGCCGCAGCAGGTGCAGTATGTAAGAATGCTTGAGATGACCGCTCCCGAGATTGAGGAGAAGGTGCGTCGCGAGGTTGACGATAATCCCGCATTGGCGGCCGGAGACCCGGACGAAAGTGCCGAGGGGCACGATGATGTCCCCGAAGGTGAGGATTCGGGCGGCGAAGGCGGCTCGAGCGAGACTGCCGAAGAGATGCAACGTGCCGACTATGGCTCGGACGAGGATGTGCCTTTTGATGCACCTGAGACGCCTTATCGCGCTCGCTCGGGAGGCGGTGATTCGTCGTCATCATTTCCTATGGAATCCAATGCGGACGTGGCCAGTCAGGCTGATTCGCTTTTGGCTCAATTGGCCGAGTATACGCTTGATGATAAGGTGCGCCTTGCCGCTACATATATTATTGGTAATATAGATACCAACGGACGTATGTCGCGCTCGCTCAGCGCTATAGCATCGGATATTGCGATAGCCGAGGGCGTGGAGGTGCCGGAGGCGGATATGCAGCGTGCGTTTGATGTAGTGCGGTCGTTGGATCCGGCAGGTATTGCCGCTACGGATTTGCGCGACTGCCTATTGCTGCAGTTGCGGCGACGTGCGCCCAAGACATTTGACCTGCGCGTCGCTACCGAGATTGTAGACAAGCATTTCGACCTGCTCACGCACAAGCATTACGACCGACTGAAAGCACGATTGCACGTAAGCGATGAAGACTTGCGCCGAGCAATAGAGGTCATACGAGGCCTTGACCCCAAGCCCGGAGGTACTAATGCCGGCGAGGCGCCGGATGATCGTTTGGAGCATATTACGCCCGATTTCACCGTCGAATACCTCGGTAGCGGTCGTTTCAGCGTTTCGCTCAATCAGCGGCTGCCGGCTTTGGCTTTGGAGCAGTCTTTTGTGGCGTCTGTACCGACGGCTCCTGCCGATGCGCCCAAGATGTCGCGTGCCGATGCGCGACGTCGCGATGCGGCGTTATTCGTACGCCATAAGGTGGAAGATGCCAACACCTTTATCTCGATGGTACAACGCCGTAACGACACGTTGCTGCGAGTGATGCGCACCATCGTGTCGCTGCAACAGCCTTTCTTCGCCGCCGGTGGCGAAGAACGCCTGATACGGCCTATGATACTTAAGGATATAGGCGGTATCACGGGCATGGACCTCAGCGTAATTTCGCGCGCGTGTGCAGGCAAATACGTGGCCACGGCACGTGGCGTATGGCCGCTGAAGATGTTCTTCAATGAGCGACCCATCGAGGATTCGGACACCTCCACGATACAGATATTGGAAACTATGCGCTCGATTATCTCGGGCGAAGACCCTAAAGCGCCGTTGAGCGACCGTCGTATTTGCGAGCTTATGGCCGAGCGCGGAGCACCTATAGCACGTCGCACGGTGGCCAAATATCGCGAGCGTCTGGATATTCCGGTGGCTCGGTTGCGCAAGAAGCCGTGACGTGTTCAGGCGCCTGCGTGGGTGTACGCACATGCGTACAATATATATAGAATTAATATATCGAAAAATCTGACATACAACATATAATGGAACAGACATCGACACCCAATCAAGAGCAGGCTTCGACTCCCGGCCATGACGAGATAGCCAATACTATCGGCGTGCCGCACTCCCTGTGGCGTGCCGCACGTTATGTCTCGGCGATATTTTCGCCGTTGCTTATTCCGACATACGCTGTGGCTGTGGCCATGTGGATTACGCCGCTGAATACCACTCCCGAGAATGTCCGCTTTATGGCGTGCATGCTCGTACTTTTTATTACCGGAGGTATACCTATGGCGATGCTGTTGACGCTTCTGCGTCTGGGACGCATCACCGACGTAGACATTAGCGATAGGCGTCAGCGTACGCTGCCTACATTATTGATTTCGTTGTGCTATGTGGCTGCGGGATTGTACGTATGGCGTATAAGTGCACCGTGGTGGATGATTATGTTTTTCGCCGCAGCCTTTGTCGTGGCAATGATATGCCTCGTCATATCTCGATGGTGGAAAATCAGCGGCCACGCCACTGCCATAGGCGGCGTTTTGGGTATGGTTATATGGCTTGTCGTGTCCGGACTGACCGACATCGACCCCATGCCGTGGGTCACGGGGATGGTGATTATCGCCGGTATTGTCGGTACGGCTCGCGTCATCCTCGGAGCGCATGACACCTTACAGGTGTTGGCCGGATGGGTGCTGGGCGCTGTAGTTACCTATATTATGCTGGGCATACCCGCCCCCGATGTTGTAGTGACATATCCTATTTGATAACCACATAAAGTGCAATTATGCAACCGCTTATCAGTATTATCATGGGAAGCACCAGTGACCTTCCCGTAGTCAGCAAGGCTGCCGCCTTCCTTGACAGCATGTGCATACCCTTCGAGATGCACGCCCTGAGTGCCCACCGCACACCGCATCAAGTGGAGAAGTTTGCCTCGGAGGCGCGCTCCCGTGGTATTAAGGTCATCATCGCCGCGGCCGGTATGGCCGCTGCCTTACCCGGTGTAATTGCGGCACTCACCCCCGTCCCGGTCATCGGTGTGCCTATACGTTCGAGTTTGGAAGGTCGCGATGCCTTATTGTCGATAGTGCAAATGCCGCCGGGCATACCTGTCGCCACCGTCGGAATAGACGGAGCACAGAATGCCGCTATTTTGGCCACGCAAATTCTGGCGCTGTCTGATGCGGAAATCGCCGCTCGGCTGGACCAATGGCGCAGTTCGCTGGCACAGAAAATCGTCAAGGCCAGTGCCGATTTGGCCGCTATAAATACGTACAAATACAAGACTAATTGATATGACCAGCAATATACAGCCGATATATTACCGTCGCTGTTCCACTCATAAGGTGAACATAGGCGCCGGCGGTACAGCGATGGGTGGCAATTACCCGGTGCTGGTGCAAACGATGACAGACACGCCCACGCTGGATATCGAGGCCAGTACGGCACAGGTATTACGCTTGGTACGCGCCGGCGCCCGATTGGTACGCCTGACAGCGCAGACCGCTCATCATGCTGATGCCTTGGGCGATATTCGCCAACGTTTGGACGCGGTAGGGTGCCATGTGCCGTTGTGTGCGGACATACACTTCAATCCCAATGCGGCTTTCGAGGCGGCCAAGCATGTCGAGAAGGTACGCATCAATCCCGGTAATTTTGCCGACCCGGGACGCACTTTTGTCAAATTGGAGTATACCGATGAGGAATATGCGGCCGAGCAGGAACGTATAGCCGAGCGGTTGCGCCCGCTGCTGGCGTTGTGTCGCGAACGCAAGGTGGCCTTGCGTCTGGGCGTCAATCACGGGTCGCTTTCGGACCGCATTATGTCGCGCTATGGCGATACCCCCGAAGGTATGGCCGAGAGCGCTATGGAGTATCTGCGCATCTGCCGTGCCGCGAACTTTGAGGATGTCGTGGTCAGCATCAAGGCATCCAATGTGGTGGTGATGACGCATACCGTGCGCCTGTTGGTAGCCGCTATGGAAGCCGAGGGTATGGATTTCCCCCTGCACCTTGGCGTAACCGAGGCCGGCGATGGCGAGGATGCACGCGTCAAGAGCGCTGCCGGAATAGGGTCACTGCTTACCGATGGTATCGGTGATACTATACGAGTGTCGCTGAGCGAGCCGCCCGAATGCGAAATTCCGGTGGCGTATACACTTCTGGCACATACGGATGCCGTAGCGCGCCGCAATGCCGCAATGCCGATGAACAAATTGTCGTATGATTTCGGCGCTTGCGGACTCGAGCCCATATCCGGCGATATATATGTCCACGGCGTGGACGACCCCAAGACAGCGCCGTCGACGGTGCTGTCGGCCTGCGATGCCATAGAATGGCGTCGTCGTTTGGCCGAATACCTCGACAAGGGTAATAGAGAGCCGGTAATGGCCCGTCTTACCTACTCGATGTCGTTGCGCGGTACTGCTTTGGTTTTGGCTGTGGCTGCCGACCTGGGAGCGCTGTTGCTCAATCCGCTGCCGCTATTGGCCGGTATACAGGTGACTGCTCCGGGAGCAAGTGATGCAGAACTCTCGCGGTTGCTGTTGTCGGTGATGCAGGCGTGTCGACGTCGCATCACGCGCACCGAGTACATTGCATGTCCCGGATGCGGACGTACACTCTTTGATTTGCGCGACACCTTGGATAATGTACGCCGAGCCACATCACACCTGACCGGACTCAAAATTGCCGTCATGGGTTGCGTGGTCAATGGCCCGGGCGAAATGGCCGATGCCGATTACGGATATGTCGGCGCTGCCGCCGGACACGTGTCGCTGTATCGTCGCCGCGAGTGCGTCCGCCGTAATATCCCGCAAGCCGATGCCGTACAAGCGCTGATACAGCTCATTAAAGATTGTGGCGATTGGAAGGACCCGAACGAGGAGAACGCATAACCTTATGGGCTTTAAGATTATAACGGTCAATAAGTTCGCTCACAAGGATTATGGTTCATCGCCTCTAACATTACGATAATTTACAGAAAATCATGGTCGAACCTACATACCATACCCTCGATAACGGACTGCGCATAGTGCATCTGCATCTTGAAGGTAGCGCCGTGGGACATTGCGGCTTTGCCGTCAATGCCGGTAGTCGTGACGAGGACCTCACCGCCGGTGAGGGTGGGTTGGCGCATTTTGTTGAACATACTATATTCAAGGGAACACGTCGCCGTCGTTCGTGGCATATCATCAATCGTATGGAAGCCGTGGGCGGCGAGTTGAACGCCTTCACCACCAAGGAAGACACGGTCGTGTATTCCGCTTTCCCTCACGGCAATACGCGTCGAGCTTTGGAGCTGCTTGTAGACCTGCTGACGGCTTCACAATTCCCTGATGTCGAACTTGAGCGCGAGCGCGAGGTGGTTCGCGACGAAATTGCTTCATATCTGGACGTCCCGGCAGATGCCGTTTTCGATGACTTCGAAGATATGATATATGCCGGTACTCCGCTGGGGCACAATATTCTGGGTACGGAAAGCGGGGTAGGGTCGCTATGTAGCGCTGATTGTCGGCGATGGCTGGCGCGTCATTACACGGTGCCGCACATGGCACTCTTTTATGCCGGTCCGGACACGGCGGACGCTTTTGTGCGCTTGGCTGCGCGATTGTGTGCTGCTATGCCTACTAATTCGGACCTGCAAGCGCCCTCAGCCCCGGTGACATTGCCCGATTTCGATGCACCGACGCGTGATGAAGTTCGCACCATAGACAGTCATCAAGCCCATGTGGTGGCCGGATGTGCCTTGCCTTTGTGCAATCGCCGAGGCAAAGTGTCTATGGCCTTATTGGCCAATATTTTGGGCGGCCCCGGTATGAATTCGAGGCTGAATGTACTGTTGCGCGAACGCCGCGGACTGGTGTATAGTGTAGAGGCTTCCACCACGCATTTCCGTGACAGCTCGATGTTTACGGTATACTTCGGGTGCGATCACGAAGATCGTCGTCGTTGCCACGACATAGTGCGCCGCACCATAGAGACGGCGGCGTCTACACCCATGACGGCACGTGCCTTTGACGGCGCTCGTCGTCAGTACTTGGGGCAGATACTGTTGGCAGATGATAATACTTCGGAGCGCATAATTGCAATAGCGCGTGCAATGATACACCATGACGAGTCGCAGGGCGGCACTCCGCGACCTATGACTCGTGCCGAACTGGCTGCATTGATGGACACGCTTACGCCGGACGACATCAAAGAGGCTGCTGCGGCCTTGGCGTCAGGAATGAATTCGTTGGCGTTGGTATAACGGCATGGAGAGGCTGTCGTTCTTAGAGGCTAAAGGCCACAATAGTCCCTGAAATTCCGAAGTCATAGCCCTATCAAGGAATAGGGTCGATTTTGCGTGCAACTATAATCAGGGGATAATAGGTGAGGGTGCAGGACCCGTCATCGTGACGCGGATAATGCCGCAATATACGACGAGCCATAGCTACGGCATCGGCACCGTGTGCCAACGCGTTGACGCCCGTACGGCGCAGATGTTCGAGTACTTCGCGAGTGCTGTCCATATTTATGGTGACCACCGAGGGCTGACACACCAGAGGCTCAAGAGTGGGTGGCAGCATATCGCGCCATTCGTTAGCCGTGGGAAGGTGTCGGTCTAATTGCGGACAGGTTTCGAGCAATTCGGGAAGGTTGCCTCGTACAAAAGTAGAGAAAGCAATGTATCCGCCCGGGAGTAGTACACGCGCGCATTGTTCGAGGAACGATGTGGGCGAGTTGAACCATTGGATGGTAGAGGACGAGAGAATGTAGTATGCCGAGCGAGGCTGGCGGCGACGTATGGCCACTTCGGCATCGCAGCAGCGCGATACAGCCTTGTCGGAATGTGCGGCGGCGTTCGTATGGGCAATGTCCCATAGCTCGATGTGCGATGCCGGGGCACATTCGTCGGTGTATAGGCGTGTGAGAGCGCCTGTGCCACAACCTATTTCGAGGATGTCGCCGCATAGAGCATCCACGCCCGCAGCACTTTTGAGAATCTTGTAAAGTGCTTGCGCGATTTTTTGCTGCACTTCGGCCGAAGCATCGTTGTAGGTGTCGGCGGCTGCGGCAAAGCGAGTGGCCATAGTGACCTTATCGACGATATACTCGTCGATGACGGCTTGCATATCCGGCAGGTGGGCGTCTTCGGTGATTATCGTGGGAGCTTTGCCGCGCCATGCACGCATCTGGTTGGCCGGAGGAAATATTCGGTCGTGACGACCGATGATAGCCAAGTCCCAGCGGCACACTTGCGGAGCGTGAAATATTGTATGCGTCTCCAGTGCATATAGTTCGTCGCGCAGCGAAGCGATGTCACGTCGTGGCGCCACTTCTCTAAAAGCGGCGTAATGCTCGGCGTCCAAACACATACGACGATGAAATTTGCGCAAGTTGCCGGAGTTAAGTCCCTCGGCTGTACCGTGATATATTTCGACGGGAATGCCGAGTGTGTCGCTTATCGGGTCCGGTGTGCCGGCGACGGCTATGGACTTGGTGATGCGAGGCAAAATCTCGTGGATGGTCACCGAGGCCGCGAAAACACCCATGGACCAGGCCACGAGGCATATTTCGTCGTAAGACGCCACTACAGACCAGTTGAATGTGAATTGACGGTAATCCCATACGATGAGTATGTCGTAGCCGTGTCTGCGTATGTGTCTAAAGACGCGCCAATCCATACCCCATCCTGCATATATGAGGATGAGGCGGCTGTTGTTTTCGCGGCTTATGAATTTGTGTTTCATCGTGGAGTGGCTGTTGTGGTGGCGCGGATGGTCGGGACTACATTGGTAGGACGATGTGCAGGTCGTTGCCTCCGAGCTGATTTTGGTAGATTTCGTGCACGTTGGTGTTGATACGCATACATGACGAGGACAGTTGTCCCAGACGGTTGAGCATATCCCGGTCTTTGGTGGCTGTACGCAGGAAGTGCAGCAGCAGTGCCGTGTCGCGTACCCATGTCGTCTCGCCTAACTCTTTGAGCGTATTATAGCTGTCGGCGGGGTCTTCGTTGGCTACGAGCACATCCACCATATTCCCCAAACGGTCGATGGACGCCTGACATAGCATAATCATACGAGCCACAGCATTGTCGTCGAAATCCGTTCGACCTTGACGCACGGCAATGGCAAAATCATCGAGAGTTCGCTCATCGTAATGCGGCGGTTGTGCCAGTATTTGCTGAGGGGTGGGGGGGATGCTGTCGCGGTCATCGTGTCCGTTGCCGCCCGAGCATAGTCTTGCCGTAACCGCGACAATTGCGGCTACGGCAAGCACTATTGCGAGTGTCGCGACGAGTTTTTTGCGCTGTCGCGGGGTCATTCGCTGATAAGGTCGTGTCCTGTCATATCGGCGGGCTTGGCCAAGCCCATGATATGGAGGATGCTGGGAGCAACGTCGGCCAATATGCCGTCTTTAACCTTAGCTTTGGTGTCAGAGGTGACGTATACAAAGGGCACGGGATTGAGCGAGTGCGCCGTATTGGGCGTTCCATCGGCGTTGACGGCGTGGTCGGCATTGCCGTGGTCGGCGATGATGATGGCTTCGTAGTCGTTGGCTTTGGCTGCTTCGATGACGTCATGTACGCACTTGTCGATAGTCTCTACGGCTTTCTGTATTGCGGCGTATACGCCTGTGTGTCCTACCATATCGCCGTTGGCAAAGTTGACGACGATAAAGTCGTACTTGCCGGTATTGATGGCCGCTACAAGTTTTTCGCTGACTTCGGGAGCGCTCATCTCAGGCTTGAGGTCATAGGTAGCCACTTTGGGCGAGGGTACCAGAATACGGTCTTCGCCGTCGAAGGGTTGCTCGCGTCCGCCGTTGAAGAAGAATGTGACATGTGCGTATTTCTCGGTCTCGGCAATGTGCAACTGCTTCTTGCCTTGTTTTGAGAGGTATTCGGCCAAGGTGTCGGGCACGTCCTTCTTGTCAAAGAGGATGTGCACGCCCTTGAAGGATGCGTCATAAGGTGTCATGCAGTAGTACTGAAGTCCGGCAATGGTGTGCATACCTTCGGCAGGCATATCTTGCTGGGTGAGTACGGTGGTGAGCTCCTTAGCTCGGTCGTTGCGATAGTTGAAGAATATGACCACATCGCCTTCCTTGATGGTGCCGTCAAAGGTGCTGTTGTTGATAGGCTTGATAAATTCGTCGGTGACATCGGCGTCATAGCTGTCCTGCATAGCTTTGACCATATCCGTGGCTTGTGTGCCCGTACCATGTATCAGCAGGTCGTAGGCTTCCTTGACGCGATTCCAGCGTTTGTCGCGGTCCATAGCGTAAAAACGGCCGATGATGCCGGCTATCTTTACCGGACCTCCGGCGCAGTGCTCCTGAATGGTCTTGATATACGATATACCCGAACGCGGGTCGGTGTCACGCCCGTCCATAAAGCAGTGCAGGTATGCTTTTTCGAGGCCGTATTCCTTGGCTATGTCGCACAGAGCCAAAATGTGGTTTAGCGATGAGTGTACGCCGCCGGTGCTGGTGAGCCCCATAAGGTGCAGAGCGTGTCCGGTTTGCTTGGCGTAGGAATAGGCGTTCTTGATTTCGGGGTTGTCCATGATGGAGCCGTCGGCGATGGCGCGGTTGATTTTCACTAAGTCTTGGTATACGATGCGTCCGGCGCCGATGTTGAGGTGTCCCACCTCGCTGTTACCCATCTGACCGTCAGGTAGTCCAACGTTTTCGCCCGAAGCCTGAAGTTTGGAGTGAGGATATTTTTGAATGAGGCTGTCCCAATAAGGTTTGGGTGTCTCGTATATAGCGTTGCTGTGGTCGTGGGGACCGATGCCCCAGCCGTCCAAAATCATCAGTAGTGCTTTCTTTGCCATAGTCTTTTGATGTATGTCGTGTGTTGTTATATTCTCAGTGTGTTTTCGAGATTGTGTGCCTTTGACCGTAAGGTCGTTTGGGCACTACAAAGGTACGAATATATCGCCATACTTGCAAAAGTTATGCCACATGGTCGGTTTGTGGTCGGTTTGACGCAATCGCGTGATGCGTAAGGCCCGAGCGCGCCTTTTAGGCTGACGTTTCGTTCGTGTTCAGGGTAAAAGAGATGTGCTCGTTTGCAGAAGTTAATTCGCGTATTTGTAGATGCTTATAGGCATCGCGTGTGCCTGTTCATTTCTTGGGACGAACTGCATCGGCCGCGATTTCGTACGGTATGACGGTGATTAGGTGGCTGAGAATTTCGGAGCGATCAAGCCGATAGATTTTCAGGGCGGATGACACGGGGTAAGCCGCGAAAGTGGCATCCACTACGGCATAGTACAACTCAAAGCCAGTTATGGCGTGTTTTACACCGTTGTAATAACGCGTTATGCCTGCGTATGTACGTGGCAGCAGCTTGAAGCCCCATCCTTTGGCATCTCGCATAACGGCAACCATACATTTGCGCGCCATACCCGGCTTAGAGCCTTGTCCGACGCCCGTATTAGCCGTATTCCCGGATATTTCGGCTCGGCTGCCGTCATTGGCCGTCGGCTTGTAGGATATGGAGACATTGCGCTTGTGTGCGGCGTTGATGCTGTTCATGAGTGCGCGGTACAACGGCCCGTGGTGTGAGGCGTCTGCCAGATTATGCAGATTGATAAACAGGTGTATCATCTCATGTATGACCGTGTCTTCGGCCTGCTTGCGCGTGAGATTGTGCGCGGTGCTGAAACAGAGATAGAAGTCATCGTCGGCGTGCCGCCCTTGGCGGTGTATATTGCCGTTGCGTGGTGCGCATTTGCCGACGAAGGAACGTGCCGTACTCAGCCGAAACGAAACCTTGGGCAAGCGTCCGCCGAAGAGTTGGAGATTGAACCTATCGTAAGTTTGTTCTATGAATTCGAGTGTAAAAAACATTTATGGTCAAAGTGTTTGCGAGCTATTTGCTGTATATGTACAAATATGTGCATACCTACATCGGTGGTAATGTCCGTTTGCCACCGTGCACGGGATGCTTCGGCTGTATATTATATATTCAGTAGGTTGGTTATCAATATGATGATTATGCAGGCAGGCGAGATGACACGTATTGCGAAGATAACCAGCGAAACCATTACGGATCGTTGTGTCGAGCCATAGCCCAATTGATCGCGCATCAGGCCTTTAGGCGCAAACCAGCCCATATATATGCAAGTAATCAGGGCCACCACGGGGAGCATGATGTATGATGTGAGGCTGTCCAAGAAACCGAAGATGCTCTGTCCCATTATGTGTATCCATGACAGCGACCCAAAGGACATGGCGCATATCGCGGCGCACGCGGCTATGGGCAGTAGTGTCACCAGTACTGCGGTGGCGCGCTTGGTGTTGAAGCGGCGCTGAATGTATGCAATGGGTACTTCGGCGAGAGACACTGTGGAGGTGAGCGCGGCTATGAGTAGCAGCGCAAAGAATGCTATGCTCCACCACTGAGTGCCCGGCATATGGGTGAACATTTCGGGAAGAGTGACAAATACAAGGGTTGTGCCTGAAACGTCTCTGTCGGACATGCCGAAGGAGGCAAGTGCCGGGAAAATTATCAAGCCCATAAGTATGGCCACCAGCAGTGTGCTGATGCATACTGTAACCGAGGTACGGGTCAGGTTGGTGTCTTTGGGGAAGTATGAGGCGTAGGTCACCAGAATGCCCATGCCCAAACTTAAAGAGAAGAAGGCTTGACCCATGGCGCTGACGACTACGGAGGGCGTAATCTTGGAGAAGTCCGGCGATAGGAAGAATTTAACGCCTTGTCCCGCTCCGTCAAGTGTCAGCGTATAACAGCAGAATACGGCCAACAGCAGAAATAGTATGGGCATGGTGATTGTAGATAGGCGTTCGATGCCTTTTTGCACTCCGCCGAGGAGTATGGCAATGTTTATTCCCACCATCAGCACGGCATTGACTACAGGCAAAAAATCCGTATATACATAGTTGTGCATGACTTCGGTAAAAGCCTTATTGGCATTGTCGTGCAACTGCAAATTGCCGTAGAGGTCGCCGGTAATCGAATTGAGCAGATACTCGAGAGTCCATCCGCCCACGACCATATAGAACATCATGATGAGCGTAGCCGCAATTACGGCAATAAGCCCTCCGTACTGCCATTTGCCGCGAGGCGACAGAACCTTGTACGATCCGACGGCATCGCTGCCCCCGGCACGACCCAATGCAAACTCGGCCAGCATCACCGGGATGCCGAGCACAAGTATACATAATACATATATCAACAGGAACGCGGCACCTCCGCCGGCTTGAGTCTCGGCCGGGAAACGCCATACGGTACCTAATCCGACCGCCGAACCGACGGTGGCGGCTACAAGTCCTATCTTTGAAGCAAATTGTTGTCGTGCCATATCGTGCTATCGAGGAAGTTAAGTTGAGGAGATATGAAAAACCTCAAGAACCTTTATAGATACTATATACTATAGGCTCTTAATAATGATGTGTCCCCGGGGGGGTGATAAAATAAATATTTGTATATTTTTGTGGCGGCAATGCGAGAAATGACGGTTGTTTATATGTCTGAAAACAACGTTATTATACCCGGTTACTGTGGGCGCAATGTATTGCGCCCCTACCGAGTCCGCTATTTTGACACAGCTCCACGTGGTCAATTGTGCTGATATAGGTAGCGCTTGATGGAGCGCTTGGGGGTTTTCTCGAATTCCTCGTACATTATCGAGGTGTCCGATATGTGGCTGTATGCGGGCAGGTCGTGGTTGAGTTGCTCGACATTTTGTCGCATAAGTTCTTCAATCTGCGTCATGGTTATACCCTGTTGCGTGGCATTTTCGATATCGGGATATATCAGGGCTTGCAGACGTCCGCCGCCGCTGTCTACCACCAGACATTCGCAGACGTAGGGCATATTGCTGAGACGCTGTTCTATTTCTTCGGGGTAGATATTTTGGCCGCTGGGACCGAGTATCATATTTTTGTCGCGTCCGCGTATGTATATGTATCCATCGTTGTCTACGGTGCAGATGTCTCCGGTGTTCATCCATCCGTCTTGCATGACGGCTTTGGTCGCTTCGGGATTATTGTAGTAGCCTTTCATAACGTTGGCTCCTCGAACCCACAGCACTCCGGGCACTTCGGCCGGGTCGGACGAGTCAACGCGCATTTCCATCCGGTCGACAATGCGCCCGCATGATTGTGGACGTGACTCCTCCCATGGTGCGTATGCTATCAGTGGCGCACACTCGGTCATTCCGTAGCCCACGGTGAATGGGAAGTGTATGCGTCGCAGGAATGTCTCGACGTCCTTGTTGAGGCCGGCGCCACCGATAACCATCTCTTGGAGGTTTCCGCCGAAGGTTTGGGTAAGTTTCTCTTTGATTTTACCCAGCAGGACATCGTCTACAAAAGGCATTTTCAGCATCAGTTTCATCATGGGTTTGTCCAACAATGGGAATACTCGCGTCTTGATGATTTTTTCGATTATCAAAGGCACGGCCACTATCAGCTTGGGCTTGACCGTGGCGAAGGCTTCCATAATGATGCGCGGTGAGGGTGTGCGTGTCAAGAAGTATATGTGGCAGCCCTTGACAAAGGGGTGCAGGAATTCGACCATCATTCCGAACATGTGAGCCAAAGGCAGCATACTCACCAACGGGTCGCCCGGCAGCAGGAATTCCAAATGATCCAGCGTATACTGAATATTAGACCACATATTGTGTTCGGTGATCATTACGCCCTTTGAAAATCCCATAGATCCTGATGTGTAGTTGATGAAAATTACATCATCCGGGTCGCGCGGCTCATATACGGCGTCTTCTGGCGTAAAGCGTTCGGGATATTTGTGCCCGAACAGTTCGTTGAGGTGTCGGCGAGCCTCGGAAATGCGTTCGTCTCGCGACACCAGCAGCGAGTAGTCGTCTATAAGGAATATGGCTTGTAGGGCGGGCATGGCATCGGCATCGATGTTTTCCCAGTTGTTTTGTCCTATGAAGAGCAAGCGTGCTTCCGAATGGTTGACGAGATGTTGTATCGTGTCAGCCTTGAAGTCGTTGAGTATGGGTACGGCGATGGCGCCGTATGTCAGTGTAGCCAGGACGGCAGTGGCCCATTGGCTGCTGTTGCGTCCGCAGAAGGCGATTTTGTCGCCGTGTCGTATGCCGGCGTTTTCGAAGAGGATATGTAGCTTGGCTATCTTGCGCGCCACTGCGCGATATTGCAGCGACGTGCCGTTGAAATCGGTGAGTGCCAGCCCTTCCCAGTTTTCGCGTATGGCTTGTTGGATGTAGGCGTTGAGTGAAGTCAGTTTCTTGTCCATGGTCCTATGTGTATGGATTATTGGGTGCTTGGGAGAGAGCATCGAATGCAAATTTACAAATTAGCCGCATAATTACAAACATTTTGGATGCTGTTTTTTTCTGAAAAAAGTGTAACTTTGTCGGCGAAGCCCTTTCGATGGCATATAATATATGAATGTAACACATTAAATAACAAAAGGATAATGAGAAATGTATTTTTTTTATCGCTGACGGCCTTAGCAGCTGCCACAACCGTATACGCCGGCGACTACAAAGTGACTGTGCCCTTAGGCGCGGATGATGAAGGCGCTATGGCCTACTTGGTCAACTATGACACCGGAGTCAATATCGACAGCGTTTTGGTCGAGGATACTACCGCCGTATTCAGTGGGCGCGTGGATGTTCCTATACTTGCACGCGTCATTGTGGACGGCAACCGCCGCGGTCAGTTTATTCTCGAAGAAGGTACTTACACTTATCGTCGCGGTCAGACAATACAGACGCCCTTCAATCTCAAGGAAGCCGAAATAGCTGAATACATACGAGATGCAAGTCAACGTCTGCGTGCCACCAAAGACGAAGACGAGCAGAAGAGAATATACAAGGCGGTTACGGCTCACTTGGATTCGGTAATGCGTGCAAATATAGATAATATCATCGGTTATACGCTGTTCCTTGATCAGGCATATGAAATGGAGCCTTCCGAGGTCGAGGCTCTGGTGGAGCAAAACCCTACGATGAAGCAATACATGCGCGTGCGCAAACTGCTTGATGCCAATCGAGCCAAGGCTGAGACGCAGCCTGGCGGAATGTTCCGCGATTTCGAAATCTCGTATGACGGCGTTACCCATCGTCTGAGTGATGTTGTAGGACGCGGAGGGTATGTCTTGGTGGACTTCTGGGCCAGTTGGTGCGGACCGTGCATACGTCAAACAGCCGTCATCAAAGACTTGTACAACGAGTTTAAGGATAAGGGCTTGCGCGTGCTTGGCGTGGCTGTATGGGATGAACCTGACAATACCCGCAAGGCGATCAAAGACCACGACCTGCCGTGGGAATGCTGGCTCAACGGCCAAACCATACCTACAGATGTCTACGGCATTTCGGGTATACCGTGTATAATACTTTTCGGGCCGGACGGAAAAATACTGTCGCGAGACAAGCAGGACGACGAACTCAAGGCCGATGTGCGCGCCGCCCTTCAAGCAGCGCATTGATGGCGGCGGGGGCTGTCAGTGCCGCCACGACAATGCCGACAATGTCGGCTATCAAGTCGTAAACATCTGAAGTGCGGCCCATGCCCAAGGCGCCTTGCGCCCACTCGTCCGCAGCTGAGAATACCGCGACACAAAGACTGATTACGAACACCGCACCGGGAGTCAGCTCACGTTGGCTTCCGGTGTTGTTTTTGCGCAAATTCCAGCGTCCACCGCGACGCCAATCAAACATAAAGGCTCCGGCCAAGCCTCCCATCATTATTGCGTGCATCACCTTGTCCAGCCCATCGAAGGGAGGCACGTCCAGGTCGGGCAAGGGTTGCGGCGCTAAGGTCAACCACAAAACAGCTGCCAATGTCACCATGCTTGGCCAATATCGGTGCAAGATTTTCATTGTTCGGATGTCTTTTGTTTTGATGTGTCATCTTTCTTGGTGGCTCGGCGTGGATTAGCCGGGAACCATCCGCGACGCACGCGCTCGACCTGCTCATTGACTTCGTGTATGCTCCATAGGCAGCTGAAAGCAGTCACGCCCAGAAGTATGGATGCTACGATGTCGTCTACGTATAGGCATAATCCGAGCAGAATGATGCCTGCACACAGAAACCACCAACGTATTTTGCGTCCCACGTAGTACTCTCCCTTGATTACTAACGGATGGAACAATCCGATAATGAGGAATGTAGCAAGACCTACGGCCAATCCGGCAATGTGGTGTTGCGTCAAAAATTCAGTCATTTGATGGGTGTCTTATTTAAGATGTTATTCTGCTTAAATTGGCCATAATCGACAAAATGGGTATTATTGGGGTTGGCTCGTCAGACCTGCACTTCGGATAGGTCGATGAGCTTATTGAGAATGGCGAAGATGGCCAACGCCGCCGTCGAGTGTATCTGTAACTTATTGTTGATGTTGCGGCGGTGGGTGGTCACGGTATGCACCGATAGGCACAGCTTGTCCGCAATCTCTTTATTGGACATTCCACGTGTAACGCAGCGCACGATGTCTTTTTCGCGTTCGGTGAGAATGTCGCCCGTGGGTGTCGGTGCTTCGCTTCGGGCTTTGCGTGGCGGAGCGGTGCACATTGACACCTCCTGCTCCAAAGTTTGCACCGCCGGGACAAATATGCGATCCTCAACCGCGCAGTGTCCCAGTAAGTCCTGCTCGCAGATGATGATATCGAAGAGAGCCGAATTCAGCGAATCAACGCGTACGCCGCTACCGGCATAATGGCATATAAATATGTCCTTGAGCTCGTTGAGCTTGGATGCTATGGGACGGTGAACATGCTCGAAATCGGAGATATGGTATCCGCCCGGGTTGACGCCTTCGATAAGCCGGTCTACATAATTGAATACATGACTGTTTTCGTACTCCATGTGTCGCCGAACTTCTTCGACATATCCGTCGTAAAAGCGCAAGATCAGAAAACCCACGTTGGCCGGGTCCGAGCAGTCTATGGACGCGATAAGTTTGCGCCGTATCTCCGGCAGTATAAAGTCCAAGAAGTACGTATGCGCATTCTTCAAGTACTTCACCAGCGATGGCAACGATACGGCAAAGCGTTCGTAAGGCCTGTCGCTCAGAAAATTGGCTACGGCAAGGAATGTCGAGGTGTCCACGCCGTTGTCGGCGCATACTTGCGCTACCGTCTTTGTGCCGAATCCAAGTGCTATCTCGAAACGGCTCAGCGCCATTAGCAGCAGATTGTTCTCGGCAATGAGCTTGCGCATAGGCTCTTGCGGTGTGTATGGCTCCAATGCGCCGTACCCTGTGTGTTTGGTCGTTCCAATCATTGTATGTGCTTGTATCTCTTGTTCTGTCCGAATGCAAAATTACGAATTTATTTCCAATTTGAAATGTATGGTGTCGCAGGTTGTCGCAGGTGATAATCCGCAGGGCAACCGCATCAAAAAAACGAGGAAGATTAACGACCTTGGAATTACCAGGGTCTTGGCATACGTGTA
>ENA-OUQC01000078-OUQC01000078.1-human-gut-metagenome-genome-assembly--contig:-NODE-78-length-94429-cov-11.184479_pt1 | contig 94429 bp, 68 predicted proteins | sample MGYA00237942_ERZ548815 | MGnify/ENA primary metagenome ERZ548815 (study PRJEB26490, sample SAMN05194722) | human gut metagenome | biome: terrestrial biome; feature: human-associated habitat; material...
GCACATTCTTCCGCATCACGATTCCTTGCCATGAAGCAGCCGGCAATATAATAGCTGACATAGCCCATAAAGACGCTTCCGTAAAGGCTTCAAGGCGAGGTGCACGCAAAAGTGGACTACAAAGTACACCAGAAAGTGGACTACAAAGTACACTAGAAAGTACACTAAAAATTATAGAACAGATACAAAACAATCCACAAATCACAATGACGGAGATTGCCAATGTTACGGGTTATTCTCGAAGTTGGGTAGCGAAAACTATAAAACGACTTCAAGAACAGAACATTATTAAGCATATTGGTTCTAACAAGAACGGCTATTGGGAAATCATAACCAAGTAGACAATAGGAAAAACAGATAGTGTAAGCATCCGACAAAGTGTTTTTTATAAAAAACAAAAATACCCGCAAAATGTTTTTTTTGTAAAAAAACACTTGCGGGTTGACTCGAAACTTTGGTATGTTTTAAAAGCGAACGAACTTGAAACTCAAGCAGTCGTCATTCAACTGCTGCCCGTTCGGTTCGTTGTGAGGAAAATTGGCCTCATGCGCGCCGAGTTTCTCTTCTTTTCTGGCAACTTGCAATAAAATAAAACTATTGAATGAGTTCGGACACGAAAGAACCATTTTCAAGATGAATCTTGTTTATAACGGTCTCTCCATCAACTACAAATGGAACAGCTATCACAAGGTCAAAAGTACCGGAAAAAGAATCACCGTGAATAACATCACGCTCATAATGTGACAATGTCACACTTCCCGACAAGACGTCAGGTTGTTGTGTAGAGCTCGATGCCTGACCTGATTCAAACATATAATCTCCCCTGTCGTCATTTTCAATTTTATTAAGCGCATCTTCCGGAACCATAGCAAATAATGAATGCTCTATACTTATCGTACAATCATCACCTCCGACTTCAAATGTTGCCCCGTTTTTATATTTCGACAACTTCTGTGATGCATATATACGAATAGCAAAATCCCACGGCAAACAATTCATAAGCATCTTGCTCTTAACTACGGATGACGGTAGATAACTATAAGTCGGTCCGAAAAACTTCTGAGAAAAATTCTTGTCGTGATAACACAATAACAGTTCCTTTTTCTTTCCGTCCCCAAAACTCGGATTGGTAGGGTCACCAGTATATATATGATTAAAAACAAAAGAGGAACCATCATAATATTTGACATTATAAGATAGCGGGCATCCATCAACGGAAAATTCAATTTTAAATGAGTGAGATTTTGCCTTTGTACAAGATGTCATATAGACGCAAACTGTCATCGCCAATATAAGGCCGATTAAATTGCAAACAAATCTTTTCATGGTTCAATATTTTAATGCGTAATGTTAGATACTCAGCTAACTTTTCTGTATGTGTAAGATACCGGGAATTTAGCATATTTTCCGGAAGCAAAGTCATAGTACCAGGCATTCACAATAAAGCTCAACTCATCGTCACCAAACCTGACATAATCATAAAACCGTGCATCCGCGACATCCACTCCTGTTTTTCCGCTCTCAACGGGCAAATCAGAGGCAAACTGTCCGGACTGGCCAGTATATGAACCATAACACAGCTCGCCAGAAGGCAGAATATAATAATACAGCGAAAAATTTGCCGTGCCGCCATGCCCATCCTCATTGGCAAAAGAATATTTCTTTGAGGAGGCATCGTAGTCAAGATACTGGACAGGTATCTCCATCCTGAAATATTTTTTCAGATTATACTCCTGCACCCTTTCGATGCGAACGATATAAGTCAGCGCCGGAACTGCGGACGGGAGTTTGCTAAACTCATGAATCAGTTCTTGACGCGACTCTCCATCCCCGTCAAGATCCATCGCTGCTCCATCCACACGATATACGCTTTCAAGGATGTACGCTCCACAGATATCATCACAAACTTCGTTGATAACTGCCTTGTCGTCAGTCTCTTTGTGCTGGCAAGAACAAAAAGCCGCCATCACAAAAAGCATCTGAAATAGAATAAATGTCTTTTTCATTTGCATTGCCGTTTAATATTTAAGAGGGAGAATTGTGCATGTAAAATAATCCCCGGTTGTATAAGATGCAACATTATACTTATTCGTTAACGAATGTTTCATTCTTGATAAATAAATGATTCAAAACTCAGCCTGTCTATCGAACGACAACGAACTTGAAACTCAAGTAGTCGTCATTCAACTGCTGTTCGTTCGGTTCGTTATGAGGAAAGATACAATGCATACGGAATTCAAAACTGCCGTCATCAAACGAGCTAACAACCGCACAGAACTCGTCTATCCCTGAAAGGAATACATCATTCGGGTCATTGAACTTAGGGTTTATCCCATTGGACTGTACAAAGTAACATATTCAATAGGGGTTCTGAGAGGTAGTTTCATTTCACGAATCCGTGAGCAGTGCCATTTTCCATCAACAACGGAATAGTATGGCAATGGGACAGAAATATTAAGCCAAACCTGCCGAATTAATACATTGCCATAAGAAGACATCTCCGAGCCGGCTTTTACAATCGCGCCATAATCATCCTCGCAATACCCTGCCTTCTTCCGGAAATCTTCCAAAAGGTCCCATTTCCCGCCCGTATAGTTGCCCAAATCAACGCTCATACCAGCCCAATGAATGCTCTCCAACCGATACTCTCCATACAATTTTCTCGCATTGACCTCATGTGCGCCGAGCTTCTTTTCTTTTTTGCATCCCAAAACCGCAGCGATGGACAGGAGCCCCAAGAAACAATACAGAATTCTTTTCATATACAACTGTTTATTTCCCACAAATCTATACAATTAAAATGAGTTATTGACAAGCATATTCAGGGAACTTACATTTTCTGCAAAACATAAGATCCCTGAGCAAAGCATACAATAACTAATATTTACAAGGTAGTATCGTGCACGTGAAGCAATCGCCAGTGGTATAGGATGAAACAGTATATTTGCCTGTATCCGGATTGTAACCTTTAATGCATTTATCGCCATATAGAACATGAAAGAGTCCCATATCATCATCATTTTCGTGCCTCCTAATTGTGACATTGGTAGATGTAATTTTGTCTTGTGCACCTGTCCAGCCGAGTTTTAACTTTGCTGTAACATTTTCGGACAAACCGGCTTCCGTCCCTATTTTGACATATTCCGAATCAGCCCTTCTTGCATCTATGGGCTGTGTCAGATACTTTATATTCCCAGAATCTTCTTCAAAAACCAAAACTGTGTAGCCAGAATTGACAAGAAGATCCCATGTCGGGAATGCTAGAGCATTATCAGGATAATACCATTTTGGGGACAGGGTTGTCTCATCTCGTTTTGACAGTTTGTATTGCCATGTGACATACCATTTAATCATCGTCGAGCCCCATGTCTCCTTTGATATTGAATTCGGTTTTATCGTGAACAAATCCTTGGCACGCACGCTATAATACGACTTGCTGAAAAGAGTCGGCACCCCCTTATTGTTCCCTGTGTACACCTCAATACAGATTTCCAATGCTCCATCTGCCCACAAATGCGAGTAAATCTGGTCAACAGTAGGCTCCGGACGCTTACCACCATTGTCATCCGTATCAAATACATCCTCGAATTTTCTGTCAGAAGATTCGTCAAAAAGACTATTAAAGGCGCGGGGATTGATTTTAAAGCGCAACATCCGCGGCTTTACATTACTTTTCAGTTTTCCAATTGAGGAATTGGAGGTCATTCCATAATAAATATAGTCATTCTGGCAAGCATAGGAATTAGTTTTGAAATAATCGTATGCCCGGATGATGTCAAGGTTTATAGTGTCTAAAACAGCCGATGACAATTCATCGGAGCTGTCTTCTTCATCCTGTCCCGCAATCCACCCAAAGGAATACTTCCCAGTGTATCTTATGTCTTTTGTCACGGGTTCATTTTTTGAACCGTCGAAAGCGTCGTCAATGAAATGAAAGGTCTGCTCACCGCTCTTTGTCTTTGCCCCTGCAGATATTCGTTCATTGGATTTGACGACAAACACAGCTCCACCAGGAATTGAGCCTTCTTCAAGTTCACCGCAATCATATCCGTTTACAAACAGTTCCAAGCGACTGCCGTTCAGGCGCTTATATGTAACTGCCGCCCTCCCATCAGAGGTGTTCCAATTCTCGGCACAAAAACCCTGTGGGTCAAGCCATGTCATGTCCGGCACCAATATGGTCAAGGTCGGGACAGCATTCTCAATTTCAATTACATCGCCCCCAAGATACTGGCAGATTACATCGCGGAAACTACGGCTACCATCAACCCGAGAATTCTTGACGAAAGGATAGAATACATCATAATCGTTGTCCACCTGTTTCAGAGCCTCTTTCTTAATAAACTCGCGTATAGGTTGTTCTGAGCAAATAGCCTTTGATAGGGCTACAGAAAAATTACGTAGTGCGGTGTCTTCATCAATGACATTCACGAGCCTTGCCTCTTCCGGCATAACGTCCTGCTCTTTCATGCATGATATAGACAGTAGTGCGCAAAGGATTGAAAACAAGATAATTTTGTGTTTCATGATAATCATTCTCATTCAGAATCAGTCAAATCATCGTTTCCGATGTCATAGATCCATTTAATTTGTCCTGTAGAAAAGTTAACATTGTCTAATATGACATATTTCCGCCAGCTACTCTCCTTGAAGAAGTTATGTTCGCCAGGCTTGTCCTTGTCAGAAGAATAATCGAAGGTACGCAGTAAAGTTCCGTCTTCATCATATATGCGAACGATTCTGAACCCATCCATATTCTTTATCAAATCCTCGAACTTAGGCATTCTGTTCCAAGTGAAATATGAGATATTATTTGGACCTATTCTTACTGAATCTCCGGGAGCTACAACCTCTATTTCTGAAGATTCCAAGCTACGGATTTGAGCATAAGAGATTCCGATGACCCGTTCAGTTGTATTTTTCAAATACCAATCCCTCCCATTTTCGTATAACGTAGGATCGCACATTAGGAAAATCATTGTTGATAACAATAGTGGAAAAAGGTGTTTCATTTCAGACTAAAGTTAATTTGTGAGTTTCTGGTAACTACGAACGGGGCATTTATCGTCACCGAATTTCCAATAAGAGTCAATGTCGCGTTACCCGTGACCGTCACATTCGTTACCTCAATATTCGAGCCATCCACTGTGGTAGACGTCGCAATAGTTTGATCCCTTATAACATCATTATTGGCGGGCTTTTCTACAGTAGGAGTTATCTCATTTGCTATGAAAATCGCTTCTATTTCGTTTGCTTTGGACGGACACTTTGCATACAATTTCTCGACAAGTGAGTCATAAGTCGTTACTTCAGGACGCAGACAGTCGAATATCTGCTGTGGTGTCATTATTCCATTTTTAATCAATTTCCAAAAAACAGAAGTCTTTATCCAGTCATCCACATCATCTTGCGGACATTTGTCTCCCATTACAAGCCCATATTTCCTGTACTGTAAATAATAACCCATTGTATATCCCCACATTTCCCCAATACCGCAGAGTTCATGGTTGAATCCTGTGCCGTCACCATAACAACCATAGGTAATTATATAACTGATATAATCCGCCCAATATTCGCTTCCCACCTGACTGAAATGGCTGGAATGTGACATCTCATGATTCACTGTTTCATATAGACCATTATATGTTGAAGAACTGTTTGTGTCAATCGTAATATCCGGCATCAGGAAAGAAAGTAATTGGAGCAAATAATTCGGGATTAATGTCACAGTAGCTCCTATGGCTTCTCCAATGTCACTACCTGTACGAAATGTTATAAAATGATCAATCCTGCGCAACATAGGTGCTGAAGATGCTCCACAATCACGGAATCTCCATATCTTCAGGTTTTCAGGAGGAGGAAGGAGCCCCAACGATTCGCATGAATCATAGTATTCATACGCAGCATTGTTGATTGCGGCAAATGGCCACGCTTCATTATTCTTGTCTATATTCAACGAATAGCCGCCTTTTTCATGCTTGCCCATCTTATGACTGGCGGCGGCAAGAGGTCCCCACTTTCCCCACAAGCTGAATCCGCGACTATTCTTAAAATGTATTGAATAGTATGGTTTTATCGCGAACTTTTTGTCGGTTATAGTATAGTGGCCATTTTCGTCAGTATAGGTTGAAGACCATTTTATGAGTGTATGGCATCTAATCCTAACGCCTTTTACAGGGACATAGACATTAAGGTAATCGTCTAGTACTTTGATTGTTCCACTCGGGTATGCCGCAGCTCTTGTGAGAGGTTCTATGGAATACCCCATTTTTTCAAATGCAGCCTCCTCCACAAAAATCGAAGTTCCGGCTTTTGTGGAAACAATCTGCTCATTATCTTCAGGGATGTAGCACTCTTCTATAATTTCGTGTCTTATACCCTCAGGAAAAACGAAATCCGGTTTGACTGTAGTATAAAGCCACGAAAAATCACCTTCCTCTCGTGTCGGATCGACATAAACTTCACCTTCATCAAGTTCTATATCCAACGGCGAATCAAACAACTCCAGCTCATAATTATCCACCAGAGAGTTCAACTGGAGACTGTCTGCCGGCAAAAAACGAACATACAAGTCGGTAGGTTCCAAGGTCCTTTGCTGTCCATTTTCGTCATAGACTGCCTGCATAACATCGATAGCATAGGGATTTGGCAGGACGATATATTCATTCTGTTCTATATCGCCGCCGGAACGGGTTATCACCTTTTCATTTTCAGCCGCAGGTTCCATTTTTTCTTGCAACAGTTCCTCTTCCAATGCGTTGTTGCAAGAATAGAATGTGAGCGACAGAATCAATCCTCCAAATAAAACTTTGCACGCTTTAAACATGACAAAATCATTTTATGTCAGACTTCAATGCATCCACCTCTTCCTGAAGTGATTTCACAGCATCAATCAGAACCGGTATCAACGAGATGTAGTCAACAAGCTTCCGTCCCTCATCATCAGTAAATACAAGATTAGGTAATACGGTTTCAAGTTCTTGCGCCAAAAGACCAAATTCAACATTGTCTCCGGTAAATTCGTTATTGGCAGCGACCCTCGCCTGATTCCCCACGAAGTTGTACGAAACAGGGCGAAGCCTCTTTATTATGTCCATACCCTTACCGAGATTTCTGATGCCGGTTTTTGCCCTTGCATCCGAATAATTCAGAACCTGCTGAACCTGAATCTTGTTGAATGTGCCCGACTGTGAGTTATAGAATACAACTTGGTCGTTGTGTCCAGCCATACGAGGTGCACCTGAAGTAGTACAATCTATCTGAAAAAATCGCCCGTTACCTGCCGTAAAATACATACCTGTTGTCATTGCTGAAATGGTATAGTATCTATATGGTTCAACAGTACCGAGGGTAAGTTTGTTTGATTCATAACGAATCTGCGCCGAGGCATTGGATATTGAAATTAACAGGAATGACGCAATTACGGCCATTGACAGAATGAAAATCTTGTTTTTCATAATAAATGTTTAATAGTGTTATTATTCAACTGTAAAGGTTCCCTCGCCATAGAGGTAGGTGCCCCAAATGACGAGAGTATAGACGCCGCCTCGTGAAGGAACACGAAGAGACACTGATTCATACTCGAATCCTTCCGTAGATTCGGAAGAAACAACCTGTCCTCTGGAATCCACGACATAGACTGTCGCCGGACCGACTTCGAAAAGTTCAACAGATACGAGATTCATTGATTGGGAGTACACGGCCGACACGTCTGGAAACGAATCCCTGTCCTTTTTCTTTGTTTTGTCAGTCTTGCGAATAATGACTTCTTTTGCAGAGGGCGTAGGTCCATCTGTAGAGACGAGTTCCACACCATTTGCCGTACCCAAAGTTAGGAGAGGCAACAGTAGAGATAAAAATACTTTCTTCATTTTTATTGTTAATTAATCTCGCAAAAGTATTAAAGTACTCTGCTGTTTGCAAAACTAAAGTTTCACTTTATTTAACATCCAGAAGAACAATATATTACACACAAAAACCAATGTCGACAATCTTGTACTTACACAAAATTGCCGACAAATCCATGTTCATTATCAATAATTTACGAAAACCGATTTTTCAAGAAAATGAAACTCAAGATTCCTGCATAGAACAAATGTTTTTCAATATTGTAACGAGTTCGCGCCTGTCGTCCTGACCATCGGCCAACTTTTTACGTATACACGACAGCTTGTTCCCTATTGTCCCCGTACTATAATCCAATTTCAAAGAAAGCCCTTTTGACTGCACACCGTTCAATACAAGGCAGCATACGGACTGTTCCCATACGTTTAACCCGTGCTGTTCCAGATATTTCATAAATTTCGGATGCGAGAACCTGAACAAGATTCGCGTTGACTCAAGAAAATGCTCTTTATCTTTTATAAAAGAGTTCATACATTCAGATGCGGAAATTTGAACACCGGACATCGTTTCCTTTATATACTCATTCAGCAACGATATTCTTTCATTGATTATCCCAAGTAAATTATCGTCCAACAGTCCATTCTCTTTTATTTTCTTCAGTTCTTCGATTTCATTTGCTGCATCTTCAAGCATAGCCTTCAACTCTGTCTGTTCTTTTCTATACAAACGAATCTTCTTTCCAATTACAATGGATGCAACTAATACTATGATGATTATAAAGAACAACGCAGAATAAACACAAAAACGCTCAAACATCATATTCCTGCGTTCCAATTCACGGTCAAAAACATCTTGAGCATACTTAGCTTTCGATTCAAATATTTTCAAATCTTCAGAATCAGATATTCTTACATACTCAGAATAGGCATCAAAAGCATTCTTGTAATTTCCTCTCTCATATAAAACTTTACTGAGGATTGAATAGAACAACTGATTGTCCGAGACATCATTGTTCTTTTCATACGCATTCAATGCCGACATCGCGTCTTCTGATTTACCGAGATAGCTGTATGCAACGGCTAATCCGATGTAGTCAACAGACAAGGAATCTGAGATATTGTCAAGATAGTTTTTCAGATGTCTTTCCACCACATCTTGAGAAGCGTGGCTGTCATAATCATACTCAAGTAAGTTTGAATAATACAAAAGCCTTTGTTCTTCATCTGATATACCGATATTGCTTTCACACCGATGAAGATAAACACCCGCACTGTCAAGTAATCCCTGACGCATAAAAATGTTTGCTATATTCATAAAGCAGTTAAAGGCCCTTGTTGAATCGCCGGCCTTTTCATAGTAGTGTAAGCATTGTTTTTCCTCTGCCAGCGCTTCTGTATTGAGAAAAAGTTCCGAGAATAAAACTTGTTTCATCCGGTGAAGCCTTCCCTTTGCGATATTGTCAGATGCCTTTCTTTCATTGTTTTCTGCCAAGACGAAGTATGACATAGCGGCATCGGTATCCATATCATTATACGAAACCAATCCTCGGTAATAGAAGGTCTTGAGTTTCTCATCTGCTGAACCGTGATGCCGATAGTAGCTCACGGCAGGGGCGATGATACTGTCAGAGGTGACATCTATGTAATTCTTGTCCAATGCGATTGATTTGAGCAGGGCATATTTCGCCCTTTGCTCACTGGTTTTGAGGCTTGAGGACGGAATCGACTCCAGCACAACAAGAGCGCTGTCCGGGCGGTTGTCAATGAATGCCTCAACATCGGACATACGTGATAAGACGCTGTCGTCGCATGAGGCAAGCAGCGCAATGACGGACAAACTCAGAACGATATACACAAGGCGACATTTTTTCATAATCACGCACATTTGACATCAAAGATAGCAATTCAAACGAAGGAAGCTTTACTTTTTAAATCCTCCTTTCAATACAAAAACCCGAATGCCCATAGTGGAATCTTGCGAAAAACACTTTACGGGTTGACTCGAAACTTTAAGCGAATTTTACCCTTCATTTCTTTTTCCGGAAATCATACGCAACTGTGAACATGAAATAACGCCCCCACGACGGTGTCCAACTCTGTCGGTTATAAATAGCCGTGGCTTTCGTGACATACTTTGCAGATGAATTGAGCAAATCATATCCTCCAAAGCGCAGCGTAAGGCTATTCTTCAGCATACGCCACTCCACATAGGCATTGAGCCTATCAGTAAGGACATTTTGGCCGAAGCCAGAAAGGTGCAGATTATAGAAAATATCATTGTTTATACAAAGTCTTCCTTTTTTGAGAAATATATAGTCTGCTGAAAATCCCGCTGAAAACGAAAGCCATTCTGAAATTGTCTCCGAACTGTCACTGAATGACTTCCCGTAATGGATTTTTGGTGAAAGATTAAAGAATAGTTTTTTCCGTATCGCTGTGTACCTCATGTTTGCAGAAAGCATGGCAAAACCTTCGGCCAAACCGACAATCGCATTTCCCGAATACTGCGGCCGCTCTTTGTAATGCCCGGTTGCATTTGCGCTCAAAGTCAGTTTGTTCGTAACAATAGCACCAGAAACATGGACAGAACCTTCAATCTGCCATGCCGGAACAGATGCGTTTGAAAAAGTGTTTAAAATTGCACCGGCCGGCACGATGTAGTTACTATATTCAGGCAAGACCGTCTCAGAATCAAAATACCTCGTCGCGGAGACAATACTATTGAAATGACATTGTCCGTCAAGAATTGCTATCAGGTTCATCTTACGCTTCGTTCCCAGAGGAGTACTATATGCGACCTTTCCGGACAGCCCATATTCCTGCTGCAATTGAGGGTTGCCTCCGATCAGAACAAGAGGATTTGCATTGCTTATCCGACTCCTCGACTGCTCGAGAGATGGTATTTCCGATGATGTATGCAGGGTCATTGAAAAGTGCTTATATTTAATGGAAAGCAACGGAAGAACCGAGAAAAAATGCCTGTTAGACACACCCGATTCCGGCAAAGTCTCATTATCCTTCCTGTAAGTATCCTTAACCTCGACATTGGCAGCAATCGCAAGCCCATTTCTCAAATAACTTCCAGAGAATGCGACTGAGTTATTGAGAACATTCCATGTGTAATCGTAGGTGCTTCCATAGTCAATGAAAGGATTTGACGAGTCTATGTTGTCTATCGCCATATTACGACTTCGGCTGTGAATGTATCCGGACGTGAGGGTGCCGACAAATGAAAGACTATGTTCATCGTTGTTTATGAGCATCCACTCCAGAGAAAGACCCGCACTAGTTGATATACCTCTGCCGAATCCGTCCGCAGAAAGCTGTCGGCGGTTGTACGAAGACTTCAATGTGTCCACATTCCACGACACATCCTTGTTATCATGAAAATCAGCCTCCAGTTCGAAAGATGGACGGATTTTCTCCAAGTCGTTATGTGTCCATCCCAAACGAGCTCCTACGCCATAATTCCTTACATCCGAGCCGTTGTTCTCGTGACGAATCATCTCTGTTTCAGACATTATACGCTGGGCCTCAATCCCGTCCGACCTGGACTTTGAGACATTACCATTCAGACTAAGGTCAATACTTTTCAATGGAGTGTCATTGAGAATAGAAGAAATTTCAAACGAATGTTTTCTGCTCAGGCTTGAAACCGATGATGTGTCAAAATAGGTCATTGCAGGATTCTCATCGGACCGGTAATATTCTGTAAGCGCACGGTTCACGCTCTTATGCCAGTCGTTACAGAAGGAATACGAAGCCTTTAATCCGTTGCCATATAGACGGTCCTTCCAATATTTTGAAACAGATGCAGTGGCCGATACATTTTCGTCATAAGAAGACAACGCACTAAGCCGCTGTGTTGCCAAGACAATCTCACTCGGAGAGGATCCATCCATATTATCGCAATCAATGACAGAACCTACATTATTGGCTGAAACCAATGCACTTATCCCGAACATTTCAGACCAGAATGCCGCACCGCCCGCACCGAGCCAGCGTCCTGTTCCTCCATCTCCATCCACGCCTCCACCAGTGACGACAGCAGCATTAGCCAAAGACATGAACTTTTCCTTTGTCTTTATGTCAAGTACTTTCTGCCGTTGTGCGTGTTTCAGCCCACGATGACGGTCGGCCGGAGCAATCTCATCATAGACAAGCACTTTCGACACATCTTCTGCCTTTAGAGCATTAAGTGCAGTCATCGTATTGTCACCAAAAATAAGCACGCCATTGACATAGGTCCGTTTCACAACCTCTCCATCAACAGTTATCTTGTTCTTTCCGACCTGAAAGCCAGGCAACTGCTCCAAAATTGCCCGCGCATTGTCCGCGTTTTTAGTAGAAACGGCTGCAGCATTGAAAATTGTCGTATCACCGACTTGTTTTGAAAGTGGAATTTCGGCAGTCACTGCTGCACCATCCAGTCTCTCCGGAGCATCCTCCATCATGAAATAAAACGCATTACGCCCAGATTCAATTGCATACCTTCCGGAAACTGACTTTTTCCCAACTAAAAATATATTCAACAGAATAGTCTGTGGTTCAAGGTTTCTGAAAGAAAAAACTCCCTGTGAATTTGTTGTCGCATAAAGAGTGTCGCTTTTTTCTGTCACAAGCCGGACATTTGCACTTACCAAAGGATGCGTAAATTCATTCTTATTGCCCCCGAAATCATCTGTGATCTTCTGAGATACGACACCATAAACATTGGCCCGAGTATCAGTCTGTCCACTCGCCGCATGACAGCCCAACGCCACGACATACAACACAAGAACAAGTTTTTTCATCATAAACAAAATGTAAGTAAAGCAAAGAGTAAAAATCCGAAAGAAGGAAAAATTCAGGAATTAGTCCTTATCTGCTATAGAGATATTCATTTTGATTAAAAATTCCATCCCAGAGTAGCATATGGTTCTCTTGGTTGCATAAATCACTGGCACAGGAAGTCTCTACGACAGGTTCAGTAAGAGTAAAGTTTATAGTTGAATTATTTTTTACCATTTTGGCACTAGAATTCAGACCAATATATGAACATACCAGAGTAGCTCCTTTTCTGCAAAGAATCTTATAGTTTCCGTTTTGATCCGTTACGGCACCCTCCGACGCAGAACCCTTCACAATGACGACCGCTCCGATTAAAGGGTCGCCGTAGCTGTCCATTACATGACCGCTTACCATTATCAGATTTTGTGCAATCACTTCAACGCAGAATAGCAGTGCAATGCTTAAAAATAGAAATCGTTTCATAGTGTTCTAAATAAATGGGTTAATAAAACTTATCCCTCTTCCGGATTCTACAATCGTCCCAAAGATATAAAGATTCCACACTTTATCAAAATAAAGTGCTTCACATTATTTCACGGAGGGGAATGAGTACGAAATCGCGTTCCTTCATCCTTGGGTGCGGGATTATGAGGTCAGGAGTGTTTATTTTTTCGTCGCCGTAGAGAAGAATGTCGATGTCGATGGGGCGTGAAGAATAGATTCTCCGGCCTTCGGTATCATATTGCGGCGGTGACGTCTCCCGTCCAAGGCGCCTTTCTATGGATTTGACGGTTTTGAGAATATCGTGTGGGGAAGAATTCAGGTCAAAACGGACGGCACAATTGAGAAATTTGTCCTCCGACTCGAAGCCCCAGGGTTCCGTTTCGATCAGGGAAGATAGCGCGACAGGCCTGCAATCAGTACCTTCCATCTCCGAAAACCTCTCCCCCATCAGCCGCACAGCCTCAAGGATATTCTTTCGTCTGTCACCCAAATTACTTCCTAAAGAAAAATATACCCTATTCATCAAGCCCTAATTCTACGAGAGCCTCCTCCGACATTCTGCTCTTGTCCCAAACCGGCTCAAAAACAAGTTCAACCTTAACGCTTACCACGCCGGGGACATCCTCGACGGATTTCTGCACCTCATCTACCACATAGTCTGCCATCGGACAGTTCGGAGCCGTCAGAGTCATCTGAATGAAAACATTATGCTCTTCATCTACCCTGAGTTCATAAATGAGGCCGAGGTCGTAGATGTTTACCGGTATCTCCGGATCATAGACCTGCCTCAGTGCTCGTATTATATCGCCTTCAAGTGCCATATCAAACAAACTCAAGTTTTGCAAGTATTCTAACTTATTGCAAATAATAAACTTATCTCTTTTATCAAACTCTCAAGTCCCGCACACTTTTTTCTGTCCACGTTACCCCTCTCCTAAGTCCTCTAGGCAAGTGCCTGCATATTCGTGGCATTGATGCAGAGTTGCGCGGCCGCCGCATTCCGAATTGTCTCAATCATGGACACGAGCCCGTTCGCTCTTGTCGGAGAAAGATTTTCCTTGAGCCCGATTCTTTCAACTACAGAAAAATCGGATGATGATATTTCCTGTGGAGTGCGTCCGGAATAGATGCGGATGAGCAGGGATATTATTCCCTTTGTGATGATGGCATCACTGTCCGCATTGAACCACAGTCTCCCTTCTTCATATTTCCAATCAAGCCAAACTCTTGATTGACAACCTTTTATCAAATGATCGTCAGTTTTCTTTTCTTCCGGATAGCCTTTAAGAGACTTTCCGAGTTCAATAAGATACTCATACTTGTCAAGCCATTCATCGAACATCGAAAACTCGTCGACAATTTCAGTTTCAACTTCTGTCAAACTTTTTTCTGCGCCCATATTTCTCAACATTTTATCAAATTCTTTTAAGAAAGCATCGTTACGGCCTTGTCAAGAGCCCTCAAAAAAACTTCAGCCTCTTCCAATGTGTTGTAAGGAGCGAGTGAGGCTCGAAGTACGCCTGTCACTCCGAAACGTGTCATCACAGGCTCGGCACACATCTGCCCTGAACGCACAGCGACGCCCATCTTGTCAAGAATCTGCGCCAAATCCTCGTGATGCACCCCGTCCACGGAGAACGAGAACACCGGGACGCGAGGTTTTGCTGTGCCGAGCAGCCTTACGCGGTTCATTGCAGTAAGTTCATCGTAAAGAAAAGCGGAAACTTCATTGCCATATTTCTTTATGTCACTATCTGTCAATTCCTTAACTACTTCCAAAGCCGGTTTAAGAGTCGACTGGCCTATAAAATTCTGCGTGCCGGCCTCGAACTTCATTGGAAGAGGTGCGAAAGTGGTGTCTTCAAGTGTCACTGTCCCCACCATCTCACCTCCTGACAAGAAAGGCGGCATCGCTTCAAGGAACTTTTTCTTTCCGTAGAGAACTCCGGTTCCTGTGGCGGCATAAATCTTATGGCCGGAAAAGGCGTAGAAATCACAGTCCATCTCCTGCACATTCACTCCACAATGGACAATTCCCTGCGCCCCGTCAACGAGAACCGGAACACCGCGGCTGTGACAAAAAGTTATTATTTCCTTGACAGGGTTGACAACACCCAACACATTTGAGACCTGAGTGACAGCAACAATCTTCGTCTTGTCATCAACAAGTTTTTCCAAACTATCAATCATGAGAGTGCCGTCATCATCCACAGGAATAAACCTCATCTGCGCCCCTTTCCCGCGGCAAAGCAGCTGCCACGGAACAAGATTGGAATGGTGCTCGACACATGAAACCACGACATTGTCTCCCTCTTTCACGAACGCATCACCGAAGGAATATGCAACCAGGTTGATTGATGCAGTCGTGCCGGACGTGAAAACTATCTCTTCACGATGTTCCGCATTGATAAAATCACGGACCGCATCCCGCGCCTGCTCATAGTGTTCAGTAGCCACGTTTGAAAGGTAGTGAACTCCCCTGTGAATGTTTGAATTCGCCGTCCGCGAATACTCATCCTGCATGCTCAGTACGGATTCCGGGCGCTGAGAAGTCGCCGCATTGTCGAGATAGACCAGCGGTTTTCCGTAAACGGTTTCGGAAAGTGCAGGAAACTTTGCTCTTATTTCGTCTATTTTCATTCTTCGTCAATATTCTTCGTCTCCCTCAAAAAACAGAGACTACATAAAACTGCAAAATTACAAAATAGTATTCTATCTTGAGAAAAATTGTCCTACTTTTGTAAAAAACAAAAATTATGATTGACTACATCAAGGGAACAATAACGGAAATACTCCCGACAGAAATGACGTTGGAGTGCCACGGAATCGGCTATAAAATTCTCATTTCACTCCAGTCGTTCGAAGTTCTGAAAACGCGGGGAGAAGCAACGGTCTACATTCATCACTACCTCCGCGAGGACGACGAACAGTATTTCGGATTTGCATCAAAAGACGAAAGGGAATTGTTCCGTCTTCTCATCGGAGTCTCGGGAGTGGGAGCGGCAACGGCAAGAATGATGCTCTCTTCAATGAGTTCAGACGAACTTCGCAATGCCATCCTTTCCGAAGACATCAACAGGATAAAAAGCATAAAGGGCATTGGTCTCAAATCCGCGCAGCGTCTCATTCTTGAACTCAAGGACAAGATTACAAAGGGAGCAGGAACGGAACAGACAACAATATTCCAAACCGGAGGGAACCCGAACCTCGAGGAAGCCACCACCGCCCTCGTTATGCTTGGTTTTACAAAACCTAACGTAACAAAAGCCCTCGCAGCAGTACTCAAAGAAACCCCAGAAGCAAGTCTCGAACAATTAATCAAGTCAGCACTGAAAAAGCTCTAATGTTCCACGTGGAACAAAACCAAAACATCCAACGAAGCAGACCGCTTTTTCTGAATTCACACTAACGACCGAAATACACCAAAAGAACCGATATATCAGCCGGGGACACTCCCGAAATACGCGACGCCTGCGCTATGGTCTTCGGAGCATAGCGCTTTAGTTTTTGACGACATTCAATTGAAAGAGACTCCACCCTATCAAAGTCAAAGTTGTCAGGAATAATCAAATTTTCCAGACGCCTAATCTTATCAGCGACCTGACGTTCACGTTCGATATACCCTTTATATTTTATGTGAATATCCGCTATATCAAACAGTGATTCGCGATATCTTTCAGTAAATTCTCCAATAGTCTCCTGTTTAGAAACATCAAAAGAGAACCCGTCAGAAGAAATATTCAAAACCTTATTCATAGCAGCCGATTTCTCACACCCACCTAAATCAGGAACAAAAGCGCTATCGGAAACAGCATACCTTTTAAAAGTTCCACGTGGAACATATTTAAAAATTTCAGAAGCAGAAACCTGGGGACGAGACACCAGTTCAGAAAGTCGGCGACGCGAAGGAATCACAGCAGTCGACTTCGAAGAAAGATATTCATTCACGTCTTCCGGACGAATAGAGTAGCCATTGAAGAAATCCTCGATATTCGCGACAGCATCATACTTCCGCATAGTGTAGTCGTATCGAAAATCATCAGCAAGCCCTATTGCATGGGAAAGAGGCGTCAGACGAAAATCCGCATTGTCCTGACGAAGAAGGATCCTATACTCAGCACGCGAGGTGAACATCCTGTAAGGCTCGTCAACCCCTTTTGTGATTAGGTCATCGATAAGAACACCGATATAGGCTTCGTCACGCTTCAGAACAAAAGGTTCCTTGTCGGAAACCTTCAGGTGAGCATTAATTCCAGCCATCAATCCCTGGGCAGCGGCTTCCTCATATCCGGTGGTTCCATTAATCTGTCCGGCAAAGAAAAGATTCTCAATATCCCTAAGTTCAAGGGAAGCCTTCAACTGAGTCGGGTCGAAATAGTCGTATTCGACAGCATAGGCAGGACGATAAATTTTGACATTCTCAAGGCCTCTTATGTTCCGTAAAGCTTCAAGCTGAACTTCAAGCGGCAGAGAAGAGGAGAAACCCTGCAAGTAATACTCATTCGTATCACTCCCTTCAGGTTCCAGAAAAAGCTGGTGTTCCGTCTTGTCGGCAAATGTCCTGAGCTTGTCTTCAATGCTCGGGCAATAGCGGGGACCGACTCCGGAAATCTTTCCGGAAAATAGAGGAGAGTCCTTAAACCCGGAACGAAGTATGTCATGGACAGTCTCGTTCGTATGGAGAATATAACAAGGCATCTGAGCAGTCTCTCCTTGCGCCGTGGAAAGGAAGGGAAGGAAAGAAAACTTCTCTGGAGACTCGTCACCGAGTTGAAGGGGAAGCGAATCCAAATCCACTGAAGAAATATCGATTCTCGGAGGAGTTCCGGTTTTCATCCGACCGGTCCTGATGCCCATAGCCTTCAACTGTTCTGTCAGTCCGAAGGATGACATCTCCCCTATTCTTCCACCGACAAAGTCATTCTGTCCAATGAAAAGCCGGCCAGAAAGAAAGGTACCGGCAGTGAGGATAACCGCTTGAGATTTGAAAATCGCACCGGTGGTCGTACAACAGCCCACGATTTTTGAATTCTCGAAAAGGAATTTAGTGACTGTATCTTGATAAATATCTAATTTACAATTAGTTTCAAGTAATTTTCGCCAGATTTTACTAAATCGGTTTTTGTCACATTGCGCACGCGGACTCCACATTGCCGGGCCCTTTGAGCGATTCAGCATCCGAAACTGAAGAGTAGAGAGGTCAGTCACGATTCCCATGTATCCCCCGAGGGCATCAATCTCACGCACAATCTGCCCCTTCGCAATTCCGCCGACCGCAGGGTTGCACGACATCTGCCCAAACTTGTTCATGTCCATCGAAATCAGGAGAGTCCTAGAGCCAAGCCCAGAAGCAGCCATCGCGGCCTCGCAACCTGCGTGCCCTCCCCCGACTACGATGACGTCATATTCGTTGAATCCCTTCATATGGATTTATTTAGAATTTCTCAAATCTAAAGCAACTACAGGAGTTCGCGCAAGGACAGGTAGTAATTTTCCTTCGAGCGCATAAGTTTAATGTCCTTCTCGGTGTGATCGTCATATCCGACAAGATGAAGAAGGCCGTGGATGATGACCCTGTTCAACTCATCCTTGAATTCGGTTCCAAACTCGACGGAATTTTCACGGACAGAATCAACACTAATAAAAAAGTCTCCGGAAAGACGGTCCCCCTCACAGTAATCGAAAGTTATAATATCCGTAAAATAATCGTGCTGAAGATACTTCTGATTGATGTCAAGCACGTAATTGTCCGAACAGAAAATAATCGATATATTCCCTATTCGACGTATTTCGCTCTCGGCCGCAAGTTTCAACCACTCGTTCGTTTTACGACGGTCGCGGAATTTGAAGTCAGTGTCCTGAAAATAATATGAAATCATACGCACAAATACAAAGGAAACCCGTTTTCGGGCTACCAAAATTTTCTGCAAATCTACAACTAATAAACAAAAAGTTTGTTATAAAAATTATTATTTCTAACTTTACACGACTTTATGGCTCTTGGTTTATGGCAGGCGCAGCATTACGCCGGCGAACCTTTGCCGAAGAAGGAAGTAAGATCGGAAATAAATAAAAAAAGATTCTATATAATTATGGAAGTTAAGAAGTCACCAAAAGCAAGTCTTGAAAACAAGAAATTGCTGTTCGTGGAAATCGGACTGGTAATTGCCCTGGCTGCCGTCTATATTGCGTTCAACTGGACGTCAAGGGATGCGCAGGTAAGCACGCTCGAAGCTGACAATCAGGTAGTTCAGGAGGAAGAAATCATCCCTATCACCCAGGAAACTCCTCCACCTCCACCTGAGGCGCCGAAGATTCCGGTTCTCTCTGACCAGATCGACATCGTGGACGACGAAATCAAGATTGACAACGATTTCCTCTCGCTTGAGGACAATAGCGACATGGGAGTCGAGATTATGGACTACGTTGAAAACGTCCAGGAAGAAGTTGTCGAGGAAGAAGCAATTCCGTTCCAGCTCGTAGAGGAGAAACCTTCGTTCATGGGAGGTGATGCGAACCAGTTCTCAGTTTGGGTGAACAAGAGGTTGGTTTATCCTGAAATCGCAAAGGAAAATGGTGTTCAGGGACGTGTCACACTTCAGTTTACAGTGGAGAAAGACGGCTCAGTCACAAAGGTTAAAGTCCTCCGTGGCGTCGACCCGTCACTCGACAAGGAGGCAGTCAGAGTCGTTTCTATGTCGCCGAAGTGGACTCCGGGAAAGCAGCGTGACCGGGCGGTGCCGGTGACCTACACCTTCCCTGTGTATTTCCAGCTTCGCTAGTACGCTCGCATAAATAAGCGGATAGCTGCGTTTCACTCGTCGTCAAAATCCTCACAACCGTTTAGGTTGCTGCGGTTTTAACTCCTCGCAAGCCTTGCTCTCCATCTTATTTATGCAAGCTAAAACAATAAATAAGATAGGCTTGCCTTCCTCTTATTTATGCAAGCAAAACAATAAATAAGACAGGCTTGCTCGCCATCTTATTTATGCAGCTAAGACAAAAGAAGATAAGTATAAATAATGGCGATTGAATCTGATTCGGTCGCCATTATTTTTCGATAAAAATTAAATGGTTTTATGCTAAATTCAGAACCTATTATAATCAAGAAATATGTCGAGAAAGCCATATTTATCGGTGTCCTGAAACAGGGTGACGATGAGGCACAAGTGAACGAATATCTCGATGAACTCGAATTTCTGGCCGAAACGGCGGGCGTAGAGGGCCGCGGACGCTTCGTCCAGAAGGTGGATAAGGCTGACCCGAGAACGTATATCAGAAGCGGTAAATTAGACGAAATAAAGCAGTTTATAGAGTCTAACGAGATTGATGTCGCAATATTCGACGATGAACTCTCCCCTACCCAGTTGAGAAACATAGAGCGGGAGCTGAACATAAAGATTCTCGACAGGACAAACCTCATCCTTGATATATTCGCACAAAGAGCGAAGACTGCATACGCCAAAACACAGGTGGAACTTGCACAGTATCAATATCTTCTGCCACGTCTTACCCGTATGTGGACGCACCTCGAAAGACAGAAGGGAGGAATCGGAATGAGGGGCCCTGGAGAGACACAGATCGAAACCGACCGGCGAATCATACAGGACAAAATTGCAAGACTAAAGGAACAGCTTAAGAAAATAGACAAACAGATGGCCTCGCAGCGAGGAAACAGGGGCTCTCTCGTGCGCATTGCGTTAGTTGGTTACACAAACGTGGGGAAGAGCACCCTTATGAATTTGCTGGCAAAGAGCGAGGTCTTCGCCGAAAACAAGCTGTTCGCAACGCTTGACACCACGGTCAGAAAGGTCGTCATAGAGAATGTCCCGTTCCTGCTCAGCGACACTGTCGGATTCATCAGAAAGCTGCCCACACAGCTCGTGGAGGCATTCAAGAGCACACTTGACGAGGTGAGGGAGGCCGACATACTCATGCATGTCGTGGACATATCCCACCCCAACCACGAGGAACACATACGCGTGGTCAATGAGACGCTCCGCGATATAGGAGCCATCAACAAGCCTATCTTCGTCGTCTTCAACAAGATTGACGCCTACCGCCACGAAGAATACGACGAGTTCTCGTTGGAGCCAAAAAAACCTGAGAACTACACGCTTGAAGAGTACAAGAACTCTTGGATTGCAAAGGAGAACACTCCCTGCATATTTATCTCGGCAAAGCAGAAAATCGGCATAGACAAACTACGCTCCGACCTCTACAAGATGGTCGCTGAAATCCATGCAGGGCGCTATCCTTTTAACAATTTCCTGTGGTAAAGTCCAAATTTTAGGCGAGTGGCTGCGTTACGCCTCGTCGGTTATATGCACACAAAAGGCGGTCGGAAAAACCCGGCCGCCTTTGTCTTTAAAAATATCAGAACAAACTACTCAATATTAAAGAGAGTACACTGTGATGCAACACTAGTATAATTCTGTGAAAAATAGAAAAGTGCGTCATGGGAACCGGTAAACTTAACCTCATCTCCGCCTTTCGGTTTTGCCGTAAGGTTATAAGTAATTTTACTGTCCGTCAGAGTAATAGAACCGCCAGTGATATAGAAAACCGTTCCGGTATATGTATTCTCAATATAAAGACGAGGTGCTTTGCCCTCTGCAAGAGGAATAAGGGTATTATCACCACCTGTCTTCGAGAAAGTGAATGTACCTGTTCCAAAAGGAGTCGTACAAAAACGCTTCCTTAAATCCGGAACAAAGACATAGTTGCCTTTTACACTGACAGAAAGACATACATCAAAATCATCATTGACGGGAGTGAAGCCAAAGAAGAAAACATCGTTATTCTCGTCGAAGACATGGCCGTAATAGCGAGGTTGATACCTAGCATTGAAAGCATTGGTAAACTCAGTATCAACATCAAGCACAGGCTTCGACCATATTTCAGGTTCAGGAAGATACACGCTTTCAAGTTTTCCATCGTAAGAGAAAGGAGTGTTCTTTGTCTCGACAAATTCACCGTTATCATCGGTTATATCCTCACTCATAATGAAACTTCCTGAGAATGAGAATGCATAAGTTCCGTCATCATTCTTCGCAATGGAAAGAGAAGGAGCAGTTCCATCAGCAGGAGTGACCGTCACCCAACCACCATTGTTAGCATCGAAACTGAATGTCTGAGGGTTAGCTCGTGTAATGCCCTTTGGCTTGCCAAGAGACTCGTCCGCTTCAGGAACCTCATACTTGAACTCGCCCACAGGAAGTTCACCTTCTTGCGCAGACGTGCCATAAACCGTAAGATGGATATTCCTCAAAAAGACAGGATTATCAGCCTTGTCCTTGTCAGAAGTCATGAGAGATACCGACCATTCCTGTGCGCCGCCGGCAAAGTAAGTATTATATTGCCCATAACGCGTAAAGCCAGTGCATTCGGCACCAAAGGATTTGTCAGTCACGGCGATTTCACCTTGGAATGAATAGCTGTGAATAGACTCCGCAGAATCCTGAAGCAGCGCGGTAATCGTATAGACACCATTCTCCGCGGAAACACTGACCTCGCCGTCGATTATAGCGACTTCAGCCTTGTCGGCAATTATAGAAGTGTAGTATTTCTCATGACCATCAGTCGATTTCAGAGAGAATGTGCCCTTAGCATGAGTGGCCGTAGCATCAACGGAATACTCTCCTACAGGCACCACGGTCTTGTCGGCATCCATAGATGCGTTAAGAGCAAGAACAACCTTATTATCCGCATCGTCGGAAAGGACAACGGCAAACTGACGGAAAGTGTTAAACGAGTAGGATTCCTCATCGTAAATATCCTGAACGGAACCGAGATATATGGCCTCCGCCTTGCTCATAGGGGTAAAGTCAGAATTCTGCGTCACGACATATTTCTGAACAGTAGCGCCGGCAACAATCTCAAACCCTCCAGCTCGAGGAAAGAGTTCGGTATTAGCCGAAATTCCAAGAACAATCTCACCATCAGTCGGAGCAGACTTAGTCTTAACAATTGTTATCCAATCCTTTGAATCCTCAGAGACATTGACTGAATATTCGACATTACTGATAACAGGAATAGTTATATTCTGAGCCTGAGAGGTGACAGAAAGAGAAACTGCCGTGCCGAATTCAGTCTTTCCAAATTGGGTGACGCTCAAAACATGAGACTTTGAACCAGCCTTGACCGTGACTTTTGCCGAACGTCCGTCATAAGTGTCATTTGCAGCAACAGTCATGTTCACGGCACCATCGCCGGCATCACCTGACTGTTTGTCGAAAGTTACCCATGTCTGGTCGCAAGTGATTGACCATGGGTTGTTCGTAGTGAATTTAAGAGCCTGAGTCGTACCCTCGACACCTACTACCGTGGAAGACGAGACAACCTCAAGAACATCTTCCTTGATTTCCTCCTTGCAGGAGACGGCAAGCAAAGACAGCGCTGCCGCAACATAAAAAAACCTTTTCATAAAACCACTATATTAAAGTTTTGTTTGATTATTTCTTCCCTAATGCTACATCCGCACAATATATCAAATAGTCTATCTTTCCGGCAACATGAGGATCCCGAGCATGGGAGCGTCCCGAAACAAGCGCCTTACGGGCATTCTCAAGAGCTTTCTTTGCCACAATGTCCTGACCCTCCATATCGATCATAGAAACGCCTGAAAGCGGCAGGAAAAGGCCGTCATCAAAAGACTTTTCATTTATGCGGAATGCAGTGTCGAAATTAGTCTTAAGGACAGGGGACATTAACATGAGAGCACGCAGATAACGAATAATCATATCGTCCTCCTGAACTCCAAGGCGTCCCTTGCGCAGATTTGCGAAAATAGTGTCCTGAAAATCCGAAAGAAACTTCTCGCGAGTGTAGGTGCTCCCGGCAAGCCGCTGCGCCCGTGCTATGTACGGCAGGCGGGAAAGCAGACGAGACTGCCCGACAAGATTCATGTATGTAAGACCGCTGTAAGTTGCATAGGCGCCCGACATCGTCATGAGATTCTTGTTGGCATCGAGCCAGCTGACATCAGTCAGTGTGGAGAGAATCCTGCGCACTGCCTCCCGCTGAACTGCTTCCGGAACAGCCTTGAAGTGAGTTTCTTCACTTCCTGCACGCACGTCATCCGAAATGATTCCACCCACAAGAGGAGACAGAATCTTCAGATTATCAATCATTTTCAGCCAAATCCACTCCACATAGAGCTGCTTGAATTCTTCCTCCGGAATGTCCGGAGAAGCGAACCATTTGTCTGCATTTGCTGCAGCAAAATGGAGGTGTGACATTGCCGCGTCGAACGCAGCAAAAGGGTCAGAACCCAGGTCGTATTCGTTCGGACGCGGGTCGGGACTGTTCTGCTGAAGAGGCACATAGAGAAATTCCCTCTTCCCAATCTTCGAGCGCACAAGCGAATCAAGGGATTCTTCAGTCACCGAATCGTTTGAATATGAGCCATAAAGCCACTCTATTGCATACTCGTCGTAAGGGCCAATCCTGTCAACGATAGTAACAACTCCCCTTTCCTTGTCTCCAGGACGGGCAAGTGTGTTGAACAGCACATTGTCAAGCACGGAAGCCGAGATGCCATGTTTCTGAGTAAATTCGGGACTGCGAAGCTCTTCCGGCGTGTAGGCAAGACTTCCGGCACAGTTGCGCCCGAGACCAAGTCCGCGCCCGAAAATCTTCATTGTCTGAGCTCTGATGACATCACAGACCGCATCGTCAGGAAGATTATAGCTGAGATACCTCGAATCCACATCGCCTATTGTGAACGAAGTGGAAAACAGCAGACTAAGAAGGTAATTACCCGGAATGCTCATAGAGAATCTGCGGATTTCACCGGTTCTGCTGTCCGTGGAAATGCGTGCATGGATTTCCCTTCCACCACCACCGCAAAGCGAAACAGTGCTGACGGCCGGGTTAAAAGCAGAGAAGGTACTGTCGGAAGGATAGGGAAAAACCTCTACTACGTCTGCCCCGAGACCCGCCTTTTCAAAAGCCGGATTCCATGCGCGAAGACCATCCCCGACAGCCTTCTGCCACGAAAGAGGCATGAGCGTATCGACATAGACCCTTATTTTCTTTCCGTCACGCAAATCCCAACGGTTTGCAAGCCTGATTTTTTTGAATCCTTCCTTGGAATCAAAATGCTGTCCTGCTGTGCTCATCAGTCCAATTCGACTGTCAGCTTTCCTTATAGGCATGAGATTGTCACTAAGAACAGAAAGCGTCGTGACCACAGCAGTCGAGACGCGTGCATCGTGGCCAGTTGCGAGTTTCACGTCAAACGTGGCGTCCTGAACAAGCGCTACACTCTCCGGGAAGGCCATAACATCTTTCAATTCAGAAAGTTCATCCACTTTCGTGCTCTCGGCAATCTGAGATGATTCAAACCATGATGCATAGAGACTGACCGTAGCATCTTCCGAAGAATCGAAAAGTTCTGTTGCGTCAAACACGACGGCAGTACTGTCTGAATTGCGATATTTTATCGGAAATGCGTATTTCACAGCCTCCGTCACAGACAAATCAAAGGCCTTCAATGTGGAAGAATCCCTCTCCGAAACAAGAACCGGAGTCTTGGGAATTCTAAAAACGACGAGAGAGTCCGTCCTGTAAATTCTGAAATCCGTAGATTTTCCGGAGACATTTAACCCCTCTGCAAGCATTATGTCACTGCTTTCAAGGACATGGCTCGACAGACAAAGTTCACTGCCCATTAGGGAATCAGGAAATTCGATATAGACTTTGTCTCCGTCCTTGAAAACAGAAACGGAACCGCCGCGGGCAGAAACAAGTCCTTTCTTGGAAAGAAACTCCTCATAAGGGGTTTTCTTCACGGACACTGTCTCCGTCTTTTCCTTTTTCTTCTTTGAACGTCCGGCCAAGTCATAGACAGGAGCCAGACAGAAAGCGAGCGCAAGAAACGCTGCTACATATCCTGTGCTAACCTTCATTTTCCCGAACCATTTTTAAGACCATAAGCAATCGTTTCCATAAGGAGTTCATAATGAGCCCTATCGTCGGCGTTTGCCGATGCTTTCCGACGTGACATCATCCCATACGCCCTGTCAAGCACAGAATAAACAAAAGCCTGTGTGAGAGTGCCTGTGCTGAAAATCTGCCTCGGAAGCCATTCAAATCCATTTACAGAATCGTAATGAAATTCTCCCGAGACAAGGCTGTCCGAACAGCAACCATAACCAAGGCCGCACAATTCAAGCGACTTTGACTTTCCATTAGGCATTCTGAATGAGGCCATCTTCATATATGTCCCGACAAAATCCTTCTGCAAAACCCTTTGCTCCGCTGTCAGAGGTCGGTTCCCGGTATTCCAGACAAAGTCAAAAATCCTGTCCATACAGTCTTGAAGCCCATATTCATTCGTTGCCACACCATCAGTCTTATCCGTCATATAGGGAGTCTGGAAAAGCAGCGAGCGGATTGAACTGCGTACAGCCGAAGAAGGCTTGCCGACAACAGGAAGCTTTGAAAGCACTTTTTCAGAGTCAATCCAGTCAAGATTACTATACTGCGCCAGCACATAGTCCATAATTTTCTTCTGCTTTTCACGGGGAACGTTCGCATAGCGCGGATAAGGATCTCCGGCAAGGGACTCATTTCTGTAGAGACCTCCTATATTGAACAGAAGATGATTAATATATCTGATGTACTGGTTCAGGATTGTGTTGTATATCCCTGTACGGAACTCATAATCCATATCATCCTCATCTGGAATCCAGTCCATGAAGTTTGCCATTATATACTTCAGATTCTCAATTCCATACTCCGAAGCCCTGAGCACATCATCCCCAAGGTCTTCAGTCTGGCAACTCGGATCGAAGAATACAAAACTCATCTGCTGCTTTCCGTAACGGTAGAACGGGGCAGCCTTGAGCGAATCACTTATCATCTTGGTGGTGAATGCCGTCTCTTCCTTAAAAGAATCCATATCAAAGACAGGCTTGTACCCCCATCTGATTGCCCATCTGTCGTAGGAGCCGAAGCGCGGCGGGGTAAGTTTTACACCTCTTTCACGGTCACCAGGCTGAGCCACGTAGTTGAAACGCGCGTAGTCCATTATAGATGTCGTAGTTCCATATTTTGAAGTAAACGACGGACTTCGCAATGAATCGACAGGTATGACGCTCGATGCGCTCATATTGTGCATAAGTCCGAGAGTATGACCGACTTCATGCTTTATCACATACATCAGTGCATCCCCGAGCAATTCCTCAGGAATATCCTTTGTCCGAACCCTCGTGTCCGCCTGAGCTGTCTGGACGAACATCCAGTTAGTAAGAAGCTTTATTACATCATGATAGACATAAACCGAAGCATTGATTATCTCGCCGCTGCGGGGATCTGTCCACGAAGGACCCATTGCATTCTGCACACCTATAGGAGCATACCTTATGCAGCTGTACTTTATGTTTTCAGGGTCGAACGAAGGGTCATCCTCCGGAAATTCCTTGGCAACGACGGCATTTTTGAATCCGATTTCCTCGAAAACTTCATTCCACTGCTCTACAGCCTCTTTTATATAAGGCTTCCACCACTGAGGGAAATCGCTGTCAATATAGAATGTTATCGGCTTCACAGGCTCAACCTTCTCTCCCCTCCTGTAGGCCAGCGTATCCGAAGGCTCAAGTCTCCAGCGGTTCACATACCAGACGGGAACAGACGTGCCGGTCGTGTTACCATACCTGATTCTCTTGGTGAAGAAATAGCCTATCCTCGGATCGGCCGTGCGCGGATGATATATTTCCTTTGGAAGAAGTAATATCGACCTATTGAGTTCAGCCGTAAGGTTCTTCTTATCCAAGATTTTCTTTCCGGTTTCGGGGTCTTCAAGACTGTATGTATATGTCATCGATGATGTTACGGAAAGATTATCATCGAACGAGCGCACGTCCGTCACGAACGAAAGATTCTTCTTGAAGGCATCCGAACGCTTATAGTCTGCATTAACGGCATAATCGGAAAATGGACCGAGTTCCTTGTCGTCAGAAAGGAATATATCCGTCACATCTACGACAAAAGCCGTACTGTCAGGAGAATATGCTTTCACGGGCATCCTTCGCATTATGCTGGAAGTGCGACTTTTGGAAAGCGCCTTCTCAATGTTGGAATCATCGGTGATATAGTCCGAACTGAGACGACGCATGAACACGGTACTATCCTTTCGGGTGAAAGTGAAATGAACAAGGGAGTTCTTTGAACCCACTATACCCTCGGCATTGTTACTGATGGACTTGATGGTGGATCCAAGAAGAAGGTCACGACCGAAAATCGAGTCAGGGATTTCAAAATAGACCTTGCCTTCCTTGAGATGAAGTGTAATGAAACCATCCTCCCTCTTTTGTTCGTTCTTGAAGAGTTTCTCGTACTTTGACGGAGCCTTCACCGTGTCTTTTTGTTCAGTCTGAGCCTTTTTTCTCTTTTTTGACCTTGCAGCCGCATCGTCGGAAGCTGCCCCTGAAAAGAGCAGCACGACAGCCGTGGCAACAAACGCCACAAATATCTTTACAGAATTTCTCATTAGTTTATATTTTATCTGAATGTAGGCGCTATCGCCGTAATTTCCCCAAAACCTTTCAATGTGCCGTTATTCTTTATAGTGAAACGCCCCGTGCTGACATTGAACGGTCTCATATATATCTTTCCTTCTCCCGTCTTTTCGTTGTATGTGGTTATCAGAAGCTGGAGTCTGTTGTATTCAAGCTGAAAAGGATAGTTAGACAAATCATACTGGTGCGTTCCATACCACCCCTGAGTGTATTGCCTTATGTCTGTTATCTTCTCATCAGCGGAGTCCGGTTTCCAGCTGAGAACCGTTGAAATTGCCTTTCCACCGTTTATCAGCACTGAATAAATCTTCGATTCGGTGGCGTAGTACATCAGGTCGGAATTGTCACAGAAGGCAACGTCTACAATCTTGTCCATATCGGCGCCGTTAACGGGGTAGGTATATGTCTTCATATCGTTTGAGCCTGTATCAACACTGCATATATAATGGTTTCCCGCGGCGTCTTTGATGAGCAATGCAGGCATCTTTCCTTTCATTGCTCCCCCTCCAAGTGCCTTTGCCCCGGAATAGTCGAAGGAAAAGAAACTTGTAAGCTCAGAAAGCGACGAGTTCATCAAGCCCCATCCATATATGTAGTAAAACTTGCTGTCGTTCTCATTAAACACCAGCAATGCGCCCTGATCAAGGGCATAGTAACCGAAATTCCTGTCCGTCATTATGTTCGACGGTGTCTTGGAATATGCGACCTTCGAATAGACGTTGTCAATTATACATAACACTCCGTAAAGTGTTCCGTTCACCACCGCACAGGAAGAATATCCTCCGAAATTGAACATTGACGACGTTCTGAATGAGGATTCCTTTACGCTGTTAAAAAGCTGAGAATCAGTATCCTTAACCGTAAAAGTAAGCGGATCGAGACTGATTATATGAGAATCAGTACCAACCATTATTTTCGTCAGGTCAAGCGCAGAATTCTGCGAGCAGACATACTCGGACATTGACAGAACCTTTCCCTGAATGTGTTCGTTTCCGTTTGACAGGGCATAGAGTTCACGAGTATACCGCGTTGCACCCGAATACCCGTAAGTCAATACAGGATCGGCCACTATATCTATTTCAGATGTGTTTCCTCCGTCCCTGGTGTAAGCAACCAGCAGTCCTTCGCCGAGCGAGGTTCCGACATAGATCTTGCTGACAAACACTCCAGAATATCCTGTTTTACGGTCAGTCACCGTGAGGGTAAGGCAATAGGGCTTTTCGGAAGGTGAATTGGACACCTTGTATTCCAAATCCTTGGTTTCCGAGATTTCTATGCGGTTGTTCGGATTCCCAGCCGTCAGGTCAATCTCCCACAGAAAGGTGAAATCATCATCATAACGGCCTTCCTGCCTGACTTCGGGAGTAATCTTCAGTTCCTGTCCCCATACTATGTCCATTTCCTCATTCACACCGGTGATTTCTATCTCCGGTATGGTCTCCCCCGCTTCAGTGCTCAAGTCTTTGTAGCAAGACGAAAGCACCGACGCTGATATCAGGATGAAGGCTACTTTTTTTATTGTTTTCATGATTACATCACTTTCAATGTTTCAAGAATTGTAGGAATATTTTCAGGTTTGGTTCCGCCTCCTACAGGAGAACTCCATTTGTCATAAAGTTCATAATCGGAACTGTGCATATATGGATGCTCCGGATCCGCCTTGTCATGTGCGGCGACGGCATCGTACAACTGCCTTGACGCCGAATACCACCATGTAGGCAATTTGTATGTAAGTTCCGGAAAATCTGTGGCGTATTTCCTGCTTCCGGTGTATGTGTCTGCCTCTGTTCCCAATTCTTCCGCAATGATTTTATGCAGAGACTTGCTGTAGCCGTTACAGAAGAATAGGAACCAATAGCGCCATACTTCCTCTCTCGGTCTTGCATAAGAAGCAGTCCATCCCACTACAGAAGATGTGTTTCTTCGAAATGTCTCCGGAAAAGAGTCGTTTGGGACTATCGTGAAACGTACATAGAGTTCCTCGACGTTTTCCGGTAACGCCTTAACCCTCAATACGATATTTCCAGAAAGAGCACCGGCTTCAACCTTGGAACTTACGACAAAAAAATCAACATTCTGAAAAGCGGTGGAATCCTTGATTTCAAGAGCAATTTCCCTATCATGGTCAGCCACAGGCCCGACAAGGTTCACCGGTATAGTCAGTTCAATCTCATCACCGCTCTTTCCTATGAGCGAAAATACATTCGTCGGAGACAGAAAATACACGGCGGAATCACCCTCTTCATAAGCCTTCACGGGATCTTTGACACATGAGACAAAAGCGAGCGCCGCAAGGCAATAAATAAATATGCAACAATCTCTTTTTTTCATAATCAATCCATCTATTTTTCTTGAACATGACCATAAGAAGTCTCGGACGTCGGATAAGGATACATCATACCGGAAGTATTATTCATTATGGAAATTGAATAATCACATTCCAGCCTTTTATAAAGCCTATACCAATAGAAGAGCTGTCCCTCACCCAAAAACTCCCTTGACAATTCAACCAGAAACTCTCTTTTCATACCATATTCAGAAAAACCATCAAAACCGACATTCGTATATCCGCGGTGTGACATAACGGCAATGATGTTCTCCTTTATCGAATCCATGTCTCCGTTAATGGCAGAGACGAACGCGAGGATATAGTACATCTCCGAAATCCTTATCATAGGAATCCTGTTGCGATACTCCGCAGCCATTGAACTCGATGAATAGAGTTTGTATGACTGATAACCCTTTCCGCCATATTTCAGAAGCATGGCATAACCCCTTACATCCTCGGCTCCGTCATTATTGCCGATTCCATAAATATCTCGCGGAAAAAGTTCATCTTCAACAGCTTCCGAAGCTATTGTCATGTTTATGTCAGTTCCTCCAAAGCAGTATCCTGAAGTCAGGGAATACAGGTCATTCACATCAAGCGAAAAGATGTGCTCGGAGGAAAATGACCAATCTTTCTTGTCGTTGTCAGACTTTTTAATTTCAGCGTCAGAATCAATCCATTTGACAATTCCAAGCCTGTCAAGCGAGTTTTCAATCACGTCAGAAGCGTATTTTCCCGCTTCATCATAATCCCCCGCCCACAGCAAGACACGGGCAGCAAGAGCCTTCACAGCATAGTAGTTCAAGTGGTATCTCCTATTACTCCAAAATCCGTCGGCGTTGTAGTTTGTATCAAAGTCTTCAGGGTAAATTCCAAGGACAGGGTCTGATTCAAGACATTTCAGAGCATCTTCAATATCCTTAAGCAGCAAAGACTTAGTGTCGGCATAACTTTTCTGCGCAGTCGATTCGAGAGTATATTCAGTAACATACGGGACTGTGAGTTTGCCGGAATTATCTCCATTCCATTCAGCGAGTCCGAACATTCTCATCAGGTCAAAATGAACGAATGCCCTCACCGCAAGCATCTCACCCTTGACCATATTGTACTCCCAATCATCAGCCATGACGTCGCCTCTGTGCCGCTCAAGTTCCTTGAGAATCTTATTGGCGTTAGCTATGGTAAAATAGGCAGACTGCCACATCGACTCAATGCACGCGGCTGCTGTCACATCATCAAAACTATGCTGCAACCAAATCTTGAAGGCATTGCTTTCCACAGTGTTATAACGCACAGCAGACAGTTCATTTGCATAAAAAGTGAAATTCCGTCCATAGCAATCAGCGGAAGCCATCGAGATATACACTCCAGTAAGCGCCTCGTGAAATCCGCTCTTTGTCGAGAACATCTTTTCGTCAGAAACCTGCGAAGATGAAGTTGCCTCAAGCCACTTGTCGCATGAAACGGACGAAAAGAAAACAATCATCGAAATTATATAATAGAGTAATCGTTTCATATTGTCAGAATGTTGCTGTTAAAGAGAATGAGAATGACCGCGCGAAAGGGTATGACGTTCCCCTCTCGATGTCAATCGAAGAAAACGTGAACAGGTCGTTGGCATAAAAAGTGAGCCTGAGACGGTCCATCCCTATCTTATCTATCCACTTGGAAGGAAACTCGTAGTAGGCGGAAACAGAAGAAAGGTTCATGACATTGTTGTGCTGGACGAATCTCGTGGTTGCCTTAGTAGTATTTATTCCGCTGGAATAGGCGCGCTTATACACGGCATTCTGTCCGGCATAAAACCATCTTCCCGTAAATATTCTCCTGTCGACATTGGACGAAAGGTTAGTTCCCTCAACCTTGTTAAGAAGGGTGCTGTTATAGGTATAACCACCTCCGTACCATGTAAATACCACATTCAAACCAAATCCACGGACTTCACCTGTCACACCGAAATTTCCGTTGAACTTCGGATCCGAAGATCCGCAATTGACAAGGTCGGACGCACTCCATATTTCAGAAAGAGTTCCATTCTTTCTGACAAAAATCTCATTACCGGTTATAGGGTCAATTCCCTTGGAAGGCACGGCCCATATTGAGTTGAGGGGCATTCCGTTATAGTACTGAATAACTGTAGAAGCACCGCTATTGGTGTTCGCTTCAGCCCTTTGTCGCTTATTGTAGGCTTCAAGAGCTTCGGAAATCTTGAGAACCCGGTTGTCATTATAAGCAGTCTTTCCGAATATACTTATGAACGAACTTCTCTTCTGAAAAACGATGTAGCTCAAGCTAAGTTCCACGCCCTTATTTCTTACCATTCCGAGATTATCATTCACAGTGCTGAACCCTGTTGAAGGAAGAATAGAACGGGAGAACACCATGTTCTGAGTGTCCGCCACATAAAGGTCCAACACAGCATTGATTCTCCTTGTTCTGAAATCGATTCCAATATTATAGTCCATCTTCTGCTCCCATCCTATATTAGGATTTTCCATATTTGAAAGACTGGCTCCGGAGAATCCGTTGTAATAGTTCGAGTTATAATAGACATAGACAGGTAGAGACACGTTTGAACTATAGTTCTGGTTTCCTGAAGAACCTATGGATGCCCTAAGTTTGAACTGCTGCAGCCAGTGAGACGCCCCCTTCATAAACTTCTCATTATGAAGGTTCCACGCAAGTCCGAAACTCCAGAAAAGTCCCCACTTGTTGTTGGTTCCGAACACAGAAGATGCACTGCCTTTTATCGTTGCGTCGGTCATGTATCTGTTGTCGTAACTATAACCGGCCGTGAGGAGCGCTCCGAGATTTCTATTCAGACCGTCTCCTCCCGAAGGAGTCTTGTCAAGCGCATACTGTCTCGCGAAAGTTATGCTGTTCATATTGCTGTTCGGAAATCCCTCAGTGTAGTGCGTCACACTGCTGTACTTTGTTTGGGAGATGTTATACTGGGCTGTCGCGAACACATCGTGAACCTTATTGAAAGAATGGTTGAACTGTGCGGAAACATCACCGGAGAATGTCGTGTATGTGCCGTTTGAAACATCATATGACCCCCTGCGCAGTTTAGCGTCCTCCGTGGTGTAGTTTATAAAATCAGTATGATCTGAAGGCTTAAATTCCTCTGATTCAGTTCTCTTCGTATCTATTCCGAAACGTCCCACAATCTTAAGGGACTTCATAGCCTGATATTCAGCGTAGAAATTATCCGTAAAATCAAGGTATCCGCTCGTATATTTCGTGCCTATCGAGGCATTCCACAAAGGATTTGTGACAATTCCTTCGTCATAGGCATCATCACCTTCTCCATATATACCAGAAAAAATGATTTTCCGCACATTGCCTTCCTTGTCGTATGGTGAAAAATACGGGTTCATCGAAGCGTATTCATCAAAGCTTCCGTAAGGGGAATCCTCGCTCTTGTTCCAAGCCACGCTCATTATATTCCGGAAAGTCCATTTGTCCTTTCTGTAAGAGAGGTTGACGTCACCCGAGAGGACATTTCTGTAAGACCCCTTCATAGCACCCTGAACATTGTTGTACGAAAAGGCAGCAAGCGCCTTGAGAGACTTTCCGCCAAGTTCGACACTCACGAAATGCTTCTGTCCGACACCTGTTCTCAATGGTTTTGAAAGCCAATAGGTATCTTCTCCTTCAAGCGCCTTTTTTAGTCTCTCGTTATAGAGTTTTATTGCGTTAATTGTCCCAAAACTTGAAGTAGAAGAATAATATCCCTCGCGGTTCTCAATATCAAGTTTTTCCAGCGCATTGCAGAGATTGTAGCTTGAAAGGTCAGGAGCCTCAAGTGTGACGCTGCCAGTGTAGGTTACGAGCGTCCTCTCATTTGTGAGAGCCTTTGTCTCGATTACAACCACTCCGTTGGCTCCCTTTGAGCCATATATAGCCTTAGCTGAGGCATCTTTAAGAATGGATATGCTCTGAATACGATTCATATCCATATCCTTTATTTTCGTGAGCGTTGTCTCGAACCCGTCAAGTATGAAAAGAGGTGTGTTTCCGTCAGAAACGAAATCGCTTTTAAGAGATGATGTCTCCGCAGCAAGGGAAGACGCACCCCTTATCTGCATTGAAGCGACAGCATTCGGGTTTGAACCCTGTGTAAGGTTATCTACAACAAGAAGGGACGGATCGAGATTCTTGAGAGATTCTATGACATTGGAATTACCGACTTTCTTGAGTTCAGCGGAGGTTATGGCCTGCACCGCACCCGTAAAACTCTCCCTCTTTCTCGTGAATATTCCAGTTACGACCGTTTCTTCAATGGTCTGAGTATCAGGAGTAAGTCGGATTTCGGAAACCTTATCTACCGGAACATTCTCAACCTGATAGCCAAGACATGAAACAGTCAAAAACTTGCAGGAAGAAGAGACCGTTATGCGGAACTTTCCCTTTTCATCCGTAAGTACACCGTCTTTCATTTTAGAAGCATCATAGACGGCTACTCCGGGCAGAGGTTCGCCATATTCGTCTAATACTCTACCACTTAACGTTTTGCCCCCCCATCAGGAATTTCAGCCGCATTCACATAAAGAAACTGAAAAGCAAGACTACAGAGCAAGAATACAATAAAAAAACACTGTTTTGTAGTTCTATTCATCACTATACCACTTGAACTCGCGAATTTATAAAATATATTTTAAAAATGAAACTATTGTAAAGTATCTTTGTTTCAGGCACTAAAAAAGAGTCGGATGAAAAATCTATCACCCGACTCTTTCATTTTATAATCAAAGATATTTCCTAATCTTTAAATTTAGCACAGAGGAACTCGCGGTTCAGGCGTGCGATGTGTGAAACGGTGATGTGCTTAGGGCACTCCATTTCGCAGGCACGAGTGTTGGTGCAGGCACCAAATCCGAGCTCGTCCATCTTTGCAACCATTGCCTTGGCGCGCTTTGCACCCTCTACCTTACCCTGAGGAAGGAGTGCGAGGGAACTTACGCGGGCTGCGACAAAGAGCATTGCAGAGCCGTTCTTGCAGGTTGCTACACAGGCACCGCATCCGATGCAGGCAGCACCGTCCATGCTCTCCTCGGCCTTTTCGCGAGGAATAGGAATGGCATTGGCATCAGGAACGCCGCCGGTTCCTACAGAAACATATCCACCTGCCTGAAGAATCTTGTCAAATGCCTGACGGTCAACAACAAGGTCCTTGATTACAGGGAAGCCGTGGCTGCGCCAAGGCTCAATGGTGATAGTGTCGCCATCCTTGAACTTGCGCATATGAAGCTGGCAGGTAGTGACCTCATCGTCAGGTCCATGAGCGCGTCCATTGATATAGAGTGAGCAGGCCCCACAGATTCCCTCACGGCAGTCGTGGTCGAAGGAAACAGGACCCGATGATTTGCATCCCTTCTCCACAGCGACAGGATCCATACCCTCCTCAATCAGCTGCTCGTTAAGGATGTCAAGCATCTCAAGGAAAGAGCTGTCAGGCGAAATGCCCTTGACCTGATAGGTCTCGAAATGCCCTTTCTCCTTGGCGTTTTTCTGACGCCATACTTTCAAAGTCAAATCCATCTCGTTTAGTCTTTATAATTTCTTGTCGCTATGTGAATGTTCTCGTACTTGAGAGGCTCCTTGTGAAGTTCAGGCTCAACGCCGTCACCCTTGTACTCCCATGCGGCAACGTACATGTAATGTTCGTCGTCACGCTTGGTCTCGCCGTCCTCAGTCTGCATCTCCTCGCGGAAATGACCACCGCAGGACTCGCACCTGTCAAGGGCGTCAATAGCCATGAGCTCTCCTATCTCAAGGAAGTCAGCAAGACGGAGAGCCTTTTCAAGCTCCTGGTTGAAAGTGCCCTGCTCGCCGGCAACATAAACATTGCTCCAGAAGTCTTTCTTGAGTTCACGAATCATCTGAATACCTTCCTTCAGGCCGGCCTCGTTGCGTGCCATTCCGACATGCTCCCACATAATGTGACCGAGCTTTTTGTGGATGGTGTCAACTGACTCCTTGCCTTTGATAGACAGAAGCCTGTCAATCTTAGCACGGACAGCCTTTTCAGCCTCCTCGAACTCAGGAGCGCCGATGTCAGTCTTAGGATCCTTGAACTTGGACGCGAGATAGTCGCCGATTGTATAAGGAAGGATGAAATAGCCGTCGGCAAGACCCTGCATGAGGGCTGACGCACCAAGACGGTTTCCACCGTGGTCAGAGAAGTTGGCCTCTCCGATAGCGTAAAGACCAGGGATGGTAGTCTGGAGGTTGTAGTCAACCCAGAGACCGCCCATTGTGTAGTGGATTGCCGGATAAATCATCATAGGCTCCTTGTAAGGGTCGGTGGCGGTAATCTTCTCGTACATCTGGAAGAGGTTACCGTAACGTGCCTTGATGACATCCTTGCCAAGACGCTCGATGGCAGTCTTGAAATCAAGGAATACTGCAAGTCCTGTCTCATTTACGCCGAATCCTGCGTCGCAACGCTCCTTAGCCGCACGGGAAGCGACGTCACGAGGAACGAGGTTTCCGAAAGCCGGGTAGCGGCGCTCAAGATAGTAGTCTCTGTCTTCCTCAGGAATGTCGGAAGCCTTTATTTCATGCTTGCGGAGTTTTGCCACATCCTCAAGCTTCTTAGGCACCCAGATGCGTCCGTCGTTACGGAGAGACTCTGACATGAGCGTAAGCTTTGACTGCTGCTCACCGTGAACAGGAATACAGGTAGGGTGAATCTGCGCAAAGCAAGGGTTAGCGAAGAAAGCTCCCTTCTTGTAGCACTGCCATGCAGCAGAACCGTTGGAATTCATTGCGTTAGTGGAGAGGAAGTATGTATTCCCATATCCACCGGAAGCAATGACAACTGCGTGTGCTCCGAACCTCTCGATCTCACCGGTCACGAGGTTGCGGGCAATAATACCTTTTGCCTCACCGTTGATGAGTACTACGTCAAGCATTTCATGACGTGGATACGACTTCACGGTTCCTGCCGCAATCTGACGGTTAAGGGCAGCGTAAGCTCCAAGAAGAAGCTGCTGACCGGTTTGTCCGCGGGCATAGAACGTGCGGCTCACTTGAGCCCCACCGAAAGAGCGGTTCGCGAGAAGTCCGCCGTATTCCCTCGCAAAAGGAACACCCTGTGCAACACACTGGTCGATAATGTTGTTGCTGACTTCCGCAAGACGGTAAACGTTAGCTTCACGGCTACGGTAGTCACCGCCTTTGATTGTGTCATAAAACAGACGGTAGATGGAATCGTTGTCATTCTGATAGTTCTTTGCGGCATTGATACCACCCTGTGCTGCAATGGAATGCGCACGACGAGGAGAATCGCTGATGCAGAAAACCTTCACGTTGTAGCCGAGTTCACCAAGAGAAGCGGCTGCAGACGCTCCACCCAGACCCGTACCGATGACAATGATTTCCATCTTTCTCTTGTTGCCTGGCGACACAACCCTGATCTGAGACTTGTGCTTTGTCCATTTTTCGGCCAAAGGACCCTCAGGAATCTTTGAAATCAATTCTTTTGCCATTATATATAAGGTTTATAGAAATATCTTTTTGAATATCTTTTTGGTCTATATTCATTTTCTCATCGGTCACATACGCCCGGTATGCTCCCTCTTCTAAAATGAATCTATCCTCAAAAATCTCATTCAAAACATTTTATTTATTCAGCCTGCAAATTTAGCAAATCTTTCTTTCATTCCTATATTGTCTTTCCGATTCCTTATTGTCATTTCGAACGAAGTGAGAAATCCTTGCGCAAAGATTTCTCGTCTCCACTCCGTTCCGCTCGAAATGACAGGGGAGGTCAGAGAAAAAGTCGCGTCATTCAAACAAAAGATTCTCGTCGGGACGCAAACGATCGACGCCGAGGTGGGCATAGGCAAGGTCCGTCACTTCCCTGCCCCGCGGTGTACGCATTATAAATCCTTCCTTAATAAGGAAAGGCTCATATACTTCCTCAAGCGTCCCCTGATCCTCACCTATTGCCGTCGCAATGGTGTTCGCGCCAACAGGTCCGCCCTTAAACTTGGTGATGATAGTCCTTAGAATCTTGTTGTCGATGGCGTCCAGTCCCCTCTTGTCAATATTCAGGGCATCAAGGGCATACTTCGCTATGCCAAGGTCAATATTTCCGTTCCCGACCACCTGCGCAAAGTCACGCACGCGCCTCAACAGCGAGTTGGCAATACGTGGCGTTCCACGGCTTCGCAGCGCAATCTCGTATGCCGCAGCATCATCAATCGGGACATTCAGAATCCCGGCACTCCTTTCCACAATCTTCTGGAGCGTCGGAGTGTCATAGTATTCCATCGCGCACTTGATTCCGAAACGGGCCCGCAGCGGAGAAGTGAGAAGTCCGCTCCGCGTCGTGGCACCTACAAGCGTAAAAGGATTCAGCGACAGGCGGATAGATCTTGCTCCCGGTCCCTTGTCCACCATTATGTCGATGACGAAGTCTTCCATAGCGGAATAGAGGTATTCCTCCACGACCGGCGAAAGCCTGTGAATCTCGTCTATAAAGAGCACATCCCCCTCCTCCAGCGATGTAAGAAGCCCAGCAAGGTCCCCCGGCTTGTCAAGCACAGGTCCCGAAGTGACTTTCATGTTAACCCCGAGTTCATTGGCAATAATATGTGCAAGAGTAGTCTTTCCAAGACCAGGAGGCCCGTGGAAAAGGACGTGGTCGAGAGTCTCCCCCCTCATCTTTGTCGCAGCCACGAAAATCTTCAGGTTACGGATAATCTTGTCCTGTCCGGAAAATTCTTCGAGTCCCTGTGGCCTTATAATTCCGTCAATTTCCTTATCTTTGCCTGCGCTGACGTCACGCGGATTGAATTCAGTTTCCATCGTCCGGCCATTTTTTTACAAAATTATTAAAAAAGAAAGAAAAATATATTTTAACGAATGATGATAAATGTTTGTTGATATTGTTTATAACTTCGTCAACACTTTGTCTTATAATGTTTTGTAGTGTTAAAAACTGTTGAAAAGCCTTTCGTAATTAATGTGATAAAAAAATCGGCAGATACTTGCTTTTACGGAAAAGGCCGCGGAATATAGAAATTTACGTGATTTCAAAAAATAGTTACGATTAGATTTTAACAGACTTTTCAACGGGTTATCAACTGAAAAATGGAGAAATTGTTAATAAGTCAAAAATCCGTCTCCGAGCTTTCGGATAAAATAGAAAAATCGGAGGAGACGTACTGTTCCGGGCTGTTCCTTTCTGCCCGATGGTTCGTAGTCTCGCAGGTTAACAGACAGGGAATCAATTTTATAGTCCTTCCCGACAGGGATTCGGCCGAGTACTGCTCTTCAGACCTTTATAACCTCGTCGAAGGGGATAGGGTGTTCTTTCTGCCGGATTCGGGCAAGAAGATAGAGAAGAGTAACTACAAGTCTTCGCTCGGAGTCCAAAGGACGTCGTCCATCGGAAAGATTATGGAATATGACGGGGCTGAACAACTGTTTTTCGTCACCTATCCTGAGGCTCTTGAAGAGTCGGTTCCAGAGCTGGTAGGGAACGGAGCCTCTGTACTTAGAATACGCGAGGGGGACAGCTATGACCGCGACATGCTTATCGACAAGCTCTTCTCGATGGGGTTCACGCGTGTGGATTTTGTCAGCGAGCCCGGGCAATATGCCGTCAGGGGAGCTCTTGTCGACATATTCTCATATTCATGGAACAATCCCTACCGAATTTCGTTTTTCGGTGACGAAGTGGACGGAATAAGCGTGTTCGACTGCAATTCCCAACTTTCCAAGGAAAAGCTTTCCGGGGTTGAAATTTTTGCCGACCTCTCTGCTGACGGAGACGCGGAAGGGAAGACCGTTTCTGTGACGGAACTTCTTCCGGAAAGCACGCTCGTGTGGCTGGACTCTTCGGACATGTATAAGGAAAAGGAATTCTATGGAGGGCTGAAAAAGTTTCGCAGAGTATTCCTTGAAGTGCCGATTTCCGCCTCTGGAGTGTCTCCGGTGAGGTTTAATATTGCCCCACAGCCGGTGTTCAACAAAAACTTCGAGCTTCTGACCGAAGATTTGCGCGATAAGATAGGACGGGGCTACAGGGTCTGCATCTGCGGTGAGAAGAAGTCACAGCTTGAACGCCTTGAAAGCATACTTATTCAGAATGAGGGCTATCTTCCTGAATTCGTGCCTTCACGCACAGTTCACAGCGGGTTCATCGACAACGAAGACAAGGTCTGCATCTACTCGGACCACGAGATTTTCGACCGCTTCCACAGAGTCAGTCTTCGTCGCACAGTGGAGAAGAGTGAGCAGCTGACAATCAATGACCTGACATCTTTTGCGATAGGGGACTACATCGTTCACATAGACTACGGTGTGGGAATATTCGGCGGACTCGTGAGGATGAAGGACGACAAGGGGCGTATGCACGAAGTCGTTAAACTTATATATAAGGACAACGACGTTGTGTTTGTTTCCGTCCATGCCATGCATAAGATTTCGCGCTACCGCTCGAAGGACAGCGAGCCTCCGAAAATTTACAAGCTCGGTTCAAAGACATGGCAGACGCTCAAGTCCAACGCCAAAAAGAAGGTCAAAGACATAGCCAAGGACCTCATAAAACTGTATGCTAAAAGACGGGCGTCAAAGGGATTTGCCTTCTCACCGGACACTTTCCTCCAGACCGAACTCGAATCTTCGTTCATGTACGAGGACACTCCTGATCAGGAAAAAGCAGTTCAAGCAGTGAAAAGAGATATGGAGGACAGCTGCCCTATGGACAGGCTTGTCTGCGGTGACGTCGGGTTCGGAAAGACTGAGGTTGCAATCCGTGCGGCGTTCAAAGCTGCCACTGACGGCAAGCAGGTGGCGGTGCTCGTGCCAACTACCATACTCGCGCTTCAGCACTACAGGACTTTCACTTCACGACTTAAGGAATTTCCGTGCAACATAGAATTTGTAAGCAGACTGCGTACAGCAAAGGAAATCAGCGACATACGTCAGAGGCTCAAGAGTGGTTCCATAGACATACTCATAGGAACCCACAAGATTCTCGGCTCAACTTTCGAATTTAGGGACTTGGGGCTTCTCATCATCGACGAGGAACAGAAGTTCGGAGTGGGTGCGAAGGAGAAACTGCGTCAGATGAAAGAATCAGTGGACACTCTCACTCTCACTGCGACACCGATTCCGCGAACCCTCCAGTTTTCACTTCTCGGAGCGAGGGATCTGTCAATCATATCCACGCCTCCGCCGAACAGGATTCCTGTGCAGACTGAAATAATGCTCTTTGACGGCGATGAAATCCGTAAGATTATAAATTACGAGATTAACCGTGGAGGGCAGGTTTTCTTCCTTCACAACAAGGTGGAGGAACTCCAGTCTATCTACGACATCCTGCACAGACTCGTTCCTGACATAAAAATCTGCATCGCGCACGGTCAGATGGAGGCAAAGACTCTGGAGGACAGAATTCTCGACTTCATGGCAGGCGACTATGATATGTTGCTGTGTACAACCATCATAGAGAACGGCCTTGACATTCCTAACGCGAACACTATCATCATCAACCAGGCGCAGAACATCGGTCTGAGCGATTTGCACCAGCTCCGCGGACGTGTCGGTCGTTCTAACCGCCGTTCATTCTGCTATCTGATTGTGCCTCCTCTCGTTTCAATCACAGAGGATGCACGCCGCCGCCTCAAGGCCATAGAGTCGTTCTCCGACCTCGGCAGCGGGTTCAATATTGCGATGCAGGATCTCGATATCCGTGGGGCCGGAAATCTTCTCGGAGCGGAACAGAGCGGTTTCATCACCGATATGGGCTTTGAAACTTATCAGAAAATCCTGTCTGAGGCCATGGAAGAGCTCGGAGTGGAGACCGGACTCACCTCGCGCAACGTTAATGAATCGTATATTTCCGACTGTACCATTGAGACGGACCAGGTGGCGCTCATTCCGGACTCGTACATAAGCATGACGGCGGAGAAGATAAGGATTTACAAGGAACTCGATTCGATGGCTTCGGACGAGGGTATAGACAAGATGAAGTCGCAACTTGTCGATCGCTTCGGACCGCTGCCTCCTGAACTTGACAGCCTTATGGAGATTGTCCGCATCAGGCATCTTGGCGAGAAACTCGGGTTTGACAAGATAATAATAAAGAACGGGCTTCTGATAGCCTTCTTCATATCGAATCCTCTCTCTCAGTACTATAAGTCCAAGACCTTCCAAAACATACTCTATCGTCTTAATGAAAACCAGAGGCTGTTCGACATGAAACAGAACGACAACAGGCTCAGGATAGTCTCCCGCAACGTTCCTGACCTCTTCGAGGCTTACGCACGACTTTCGCTCTTGAAGTAGTTTTGGATAGATTAACGAATTTTACTAAATTTACGGCCCAAAAATGACGGAGGGAATACTTCTCACGTCGTTCGAAATGAAATTGACATGAACTTGCTGATTGATGTCGGCTACACTGCACTCAAAGCGGCCTGGGCTGACGGGATAACTTTGGGAAAGACTTTCCGCTACCAAGGAGAGCGGACTGCTGACTTTATACTCGGACTTGTGGAGAAGAACAGGCCCGATGTCATGGTGCTCAGTTCTGTCCGGGAGTTCTCCCAGACGGCGATATCGAAGTTCGGCAAGTGCTGCGGAAAACTCATACTAATAGATTCGGAGCACAGTTTCATATTGGAAGACAACGCACTTCCCGCATACCTTACTCCCGACCGTGCCGCGTCTGTCATTGCCGCACAGTATCTTTTCAAGGGGAAGGGTTGCACCATTTTCGATTTCGGTACCATACTCACCATCGATTTTATGGACGCCGAAGGACATTACAGCGGAGGAAACATATCCCTTGGCTGCCGCACGAGATTCAAGTCAGTGAACCGCTACTCGAAGTCGCTTCCGCTTCAATACACGCCTGAAAATATAGAGGAAACCGGGAATTCCCTGACGTCTTCGATAGACTCCGGAATCATCTTGGGTATAATGTTTGAAATTGAGGGATATTTTGCGCGTCACCCTGAAAATATAGTGATTTTCACGGGGGGAGATGCGATTTATTTTGCAAAAAGGATGAAAAACTCCATCTTTGTAGTTTGCAATCTCGTGTTGATGGGGTTGGCATTAATTGCTGTGAGATATGGTGAAAAATAGTTTCATAAAGTTACTTATGGCTGCGGCGCTGTTGCTCCCGGCTGTCTGCGCACATGCACAGACCTCGACAACGGGAACCTACGGCTCGTTCTCACCATATTCCATTTATGGCGTGGGAGAGATTTCAAAAGGTGGGACAGCACATTCGAGGAGTATGGGAGGCGTCGGCATCGCTTCGAGGAACAGGAGGTTCATAAACGTCTCCAACCCTGCTGCCGTGGCTGTTCGCGACACCCTCGCGTTTATGGCTGACTTCGGACTCTACGAGGACAATAAGATCTACGCCCAGGGAAGCAAAAGGGGAGCGGAAAACACGTTCAACGTCAACAATATAGTGATGTCTTTCCCAATATGGCGCTCGTCGGCCTTCCTTGTCGGCCTATCGCCTTTCAGTGACATCGGCTATAGTTTTTCTTCAAAAGAACAGTCTGATGAACTGCTCGGACATGTGGGAAACATCACCTACGACTCCTACGGAAACGGAAGCCTCTACCAACTTTATGCCTCTGCCGGAGCGACTTTCTGGAAAAGGCTTTCGGTCGGTGCTGAGTTTATCTATTATTTCGGAAAACTTGACAGGAATTCCAATGAAACTTTTGAGAATTCGACATACAGATCAATAACTTACGGAACCAATCTGAACCTCCATGGGTTTACGGGAAAGTTTGGATTGCAGTATGACCAAAAGCTTTCACCGACTATGTCGATGACAATCGGCGCCACCTACCGGCTCGGAACGAAACTCAGGGGATATGAAAACCATTTCGCGTATGCAAGCCAGTCGAGCGTTGTGGACACATTGAAATCAATGACCTACACTGACACACTCTCGCACTCATCAAACGCACCTCGTATAGCTGATGAACTTGGAGTCGGAATTTCCCTCAGGGGTAGCGACAGATGGTCGGTCGAGTTCAACTATCTCCGTTCCGACTGGCGAAACTCCAATTTCGAGTCAAGAAAGGGCTTTGCTGCAACGGGAAAGGCCAATTTTACATCTTCTGTATCACAGTCTTTCAGAGCGGGCTTCGAACTGGTTCCGAACAGGAACGACATAAGGTACTACATGAAACGCTGTGCGTATAGGGGAGGAATCTACTACGATCAGGACTATTTCCTGATGAACGGCAACCGCGTGGACTCGTACGGAATCACTCTCGGAATCACTTTTCCGGTGTTCAGATGGTACAACGGAATATCGCTCGGAGTGGACATGGGCCGGCGAGGCTCCTCCAAGGGGATGATGATAAGCGAGACATACTTCAAGTTCGTCGTCGGTTTCAACATACATGATATATGGTTCCAAAAGCCGAAGTATAATTAGTGGAAGCGTGTTAAAAACGAAAATTAAAGATTATTGATATGAAAAGGATTATCACTCTGTTTCTTACAGTGTTGGTTGCGGGGGTAGGAACAACCCTGCTCGCACAGGGTAAGTATGGTGCGGACAGCGCCAACTGCATCAAGTATCTGTCTTACTATCAGGAGTATTACAAGCAGAAGAACTACAATGACGCAACTCCTAACTGGCGCAAGGCATATAAGGCATGTCCTCCGACGGCCAACCAGAACATGCTCATCAACGGAACAGCCATCGTACGTCGTCTGATTTCGCAGAATGCGAAGAATGCAATCTACAAGGAAAAGCTCGTGGATACTCTCCTCACTATTCATGACCAGAGGGCTGAGTATTATCCGAAATATGCTGTCACAGCTCTAAACAATAAGGGTCTCGACCTCATCAATTATGTTAAGGGTGACGACCAGAAGCTCTATGACGGACTTTCCGACATCATTAAGAAAAACGGCGTGAACACGAAGCCGAGCATCTACCTTTTCAATCTCAATGCAGCCGTTGAACTCTACAAATCAGGCGTTCTTAATGAGGAACAGGTGATTGATGTGTATGAGAAGGCGATGGAGAACCTTGAGAACACTCCATGCAAGAATGATAAGGAAAAAGAGGATGTCGCAAAGGTGACCGAGGATATTGAGAACATCTTTATCCAGAGCAAAGTGGCATCATGCGAGAACCTCGTTGCTCTCTTCACCCCGCGCTTCGAGGCCGCTCCTGACGACATCCAGCTCGTCAAGAACATCGTGAATATGCTCAGCAAGACTGAGGAGGGCACGGACACCGATCTGTTCCTTAATGCAGTGAACGCGATGAATCGTCTTGAGCCTTCATATCAGTCGGCGTACTATCTGTTCAAACTTTACTCTTCAAGGGGTAATGTGGACGAGGCAATCAAGTATATGGATGAGGCAATCGCCTATCCTGAGTCGGATGACAAGGTTGACGCTTCCTACAATTATGAACTTGCCACCTACTCTTACAAGAACGGTCACTCCGCAAAGGCATACGCTTGCGCACAGAAGGCTGCTGAACTCGACCCTGAGTTTGCCGGAAAGGCATATATGTTGATAGGAACCATCTGGGGCTCGCAGGTTTGCCGTGGAAATGAAATAGAGTCACGCGCTCCTTATTGGGTTGCTGTGGATTATATGATTAAGGCAAAGAACGCCGACGAGACTCTTGCGGCTGAGGCGAACAGCATGATTGCACAGTACAGCAAGTACTATCCGCAAAAGGCTGAGGCATTTATGTATGACCTTCTCGACGGTCAGCCATACACCGTCAGCTGCGGTGGAATGAGGGCTACCACTACCGTGAGGACGCAGAACTAATGTTTTCTTGACATTGAAAGGAATAGGAAATATAATGATTAAGCTGGCAACCGCTTCGGCGGTTGCTTTCGTCGTTTATTCCTGCAAGGGCAAGTTGGCGGAAGAAGACGCGATGGATATAACTCTCATGCCGGTACAGACTGCCGACAGCATCACCTCGGTCCAGACGCAGAACGGGCAGATTCAGATGCGGATGGAAGCTCCGCTCATGGAGCGCTATGAGACTGACAGCCTGTCCACACAGTTGTTTCCTGAAGGCTTTGCCGTGTACGGCTATATTGACGGAGGGCTGCTTGAGACTTCAATCACTGCTGACAACGCTCGGCATCTGAAGTATTCCGACGGTCGCGAGTCTTGGGCCGCGTTCGGGAATGTCGTGGTGAAGAACCTCATAAAGAGGGAAGTCATGGAGACGGACACGCTTTATTGGGACCAGAAGGAGGAGAAAATCTGGACTGATTGTTATGTGAAGATGTATTCTCCCGACGGGTTCATGCAGGGTTATGGGATGGAGTCCGACCAGAGAGCGAGAAATTCAATCATTTTCCGTCCTTTCAACAGCTACGGAATCGTGACGCAGGACAGTACCGCAGTCAATGTGGATTCGGTGAACTTTATAGGTCCGATTCAGCGAAAATAAGGTCATTTCTTTCATTTCAGCAAAAATTCGTGGTGTAATTGAGGGAAAATTACTAACTTCGCACCCCATTGGGTTTTATGCCCTCTGACCATTTTACGATAATAACTAAAAAAGCAATAATTATGGCAGTTCTTGAAACAATCCGCGTGAAGTTCGGAGTCGTGATTACGGCGCTCATCGCAATTGCGCTGCTTTCGTTCATCATTGACCCGACCACGCTTCAGAACGTCGCCTCATCGATGTCGTCAAAATATGACGTCGGCGAGATTGACGGCAAATCAGTTTCTTATGTCGATTTCCAAAAGGACGTTGAAAAGACCAAAGGCGTGCTTGAACTCCTTGGTTTCCAGGCCAATTCGGAACAGGCTCAGTCTTATGTAAGGGACGAGGCATGGAAGGAACTCTTCGACAGTTACTATTTTATCCCGAATGCTGAAAGCGCGGGTATCTATGTCGGCAACCAGGAGGCTCTTGATCTCATTTCCGGCGACAATATCTCCCCTGTAATCGCGCAAGTTTTCTCGGACGAGAACGGTTTCAACAAGGAAGCTTTCCTCAATTTCGTGAACTATTGCAGGGAGGACCAGAGCGGAAGGTATAAAGAACTTCTCAACTACCTCTGCAACACAGCCATCTCACAGCAGTACTACTCCAAGTACTTCTCCCTCTTCTCTGAGAGCAACATCACCAACGAACTTGGACTTGAGAACGAGATTACGGACAACAACAATTCCGTAAACGCGGAGTTCGTTATGGTTCCGTTCGGTTTCGCACAGGACACAACTGTCGTTGTCAGCGATTCTGAAATTAAGGAATGGTACAAGGCCCACAAGAAAATGGACGCCTACAAGTCCCTTTTCAAGCAGAAGGCAAGCCGCGACATAGAGTATGTAGTGTATGACATTCTTCCGTCTTCGGAGGATGTTGCTGCTGCAAACGAAGACATCGCAGCTCTTGCAGAGGATTTTGCTTCAACCGACAATGTGAAGTCATTCCTTCTTGCGAACTATTGCCAGTTCGATGAGAAATACTACAAGGAAGGCGAACTCAAGACCGTCGCTCCTGAGGTTGACGAATTCGTTTTCAATAACAACGGACAGTCTGTTTCTCCGGTTCTTTCACACGATAACACATTCTATCTCGTACGTATCCTCGACACAAAGACTGAGAGCGGAGTCGTGAAGAAGCAGGTCGCTATTCTCGAGAAGGAGGCTATTGCCAGCAAGACAACCGTCAACGGAATATACGCAAAGGCTAAGTCATTTGCTTCACAGGCAGCAGATGGCTACAAGGATTTCCGTGCAGCAGTTGATTCCCAGGCAGTTTATGCACACAGCGCAAATCTTGTTGAGGGCGCAAGCCGCATCGGTTCAATCGATAATGCAAAGGAGGTTACCCGCTGGGCATTCGATGCAAAGAAGGGTAAGGTTTCAGAAATTTTCGATATCAACAAAGACTACTTCGTGGTTGCTGTCCTCACCGGCATCAACAAGGAGGGTTACAAGGATATAAAGGAAGTTTCACCTGTAATCAAGGATATTCTTTATCGTGAGAAACTTGCCGACCACAAGGCAGCTGAGGTTGCGGAGAAGATTGCCGGGCTTGACAATATGGCGGCTGTAGCCGAAGCGCTCGGCACGACCGTAAGCACAAAGGACGGAATCACGTTCTCTTCGCTCACATCACAGGGACTCGACCCTGCCTTCATCGGAGCTGTGACTTCCGCCGAGCAGGGTAAGATTTCGGCACCTGTAAAGGGCAGCTACGGAATCTATGTATTCAATGTCACTGCCAAGGAGACCGGGGCATTCTATACCGAGGATGATGCCAACTCCAAAACTGCTCAGATGAACCAGTATATGGCTCAGATGCTGTTGGGAGTGATGAATGAGAGTGTGGTGACTGACAATCGCGCAAGATTCTATTAGTGTCGGGGCGCATAAAAGGCGGTCTGCTTCGTTGGATAATTTGTCAAAATCCTCACAACCGAAAGGTTGCTGCGGTATTTGACTTCATTATCCGCCTTGCATCCCATCCTTTTATGCATCCCCTCCCTTTCCGCGAACTTTCTTGGTTCGTTATATTATGGTGATCGGAGAAATCTGGTCACTTTTTTTTATTCTTCTCGTTTATTTGAAATGATATTTTCGTGGGGTTATGATGATGAATTTTGTTGTTTATAGGTAAAACTAAGTAATTTTACTTATTGTTTTTTTTGTGGGGGGGGGATTATATTTGCAGAAAATATGATTTGCTTTTTCTTTGAATCCTTGAGATTGCAAATGGTATGTATGAGTTATATATCGTTCTAAAACAAGATGTTATTAAGACTGTTATGAAATATTATTTGCTTTTGGCGGCATTGCTTTCAATTGTGATGGTATCTGACTCCTGCAAAAAGCAGGTTGAACCTGATGTTTTGAGAGAAATCGTCATCACTGAGCCCGCGAATGGTAGTTTGACCCTTGAAGAGGGACAATCCTATTATGTTCAGTACTATCTTCTTCCAGAATCGACAATGTATACCGCAGTCGTGGATTGGGAAAGCAGCAATCCTGCGGTTGCGACTGTGGATAATGGCGGGCGGATTTCGGCTTATGCTCCCGGTTACACTACAATCACTGCAAGTTCAGGTGATGTCAAAGCCAGCTTTGAACTGACCGTAAATACCATTCCTATTGAGAGTTTTACAGTCCCGGCATCGATGACTGTGGTTGTCGGCGCTCCGATTTCTGTTTCGCTTGAGATTAAGCCTGAAAGGGCGAGCGCCGTTTCGCTTGATTGGACCGTTGACAAGCCGGACGAACTCCACATCGATTTCGTTGAAGGTCGTGCCGTACTGACTGCTGAGAAGGTCGGAACATATAAACTGAGCGTCAAGGACAAGGAGGGGAAACTCCCATCCCAAACAATTGTTGTAACAAGTAAGGATCCTTCAGAAATTCTCAGATTGGCATATAGGACACCGAGGGCGGAGAATTTGTCGATTGGAGAGGGGACAACAATAGTGTCAAGTAATTTTTATCTGCCGTATTACCCTTATGACTTTTTTAATGCCCAACTTACGAGTGGGGAGGATATTGATTTTGATAAACTAACCGTCGAGAGTGAAAATTCTCTCATCTGTAATCCGGAAATAAGATCCATATCCACGAAACTGGCATATATTGTTCTAAGGCATAAAATGGAATTTGGAGAAACTCCAATCAGAGTGAAGTATGGGCATCCGACCTTTGGAACGATTGTTAGAGAATTTACCTATAAAAAAGTTCCGGAAAATAATCCGACCAATATAGTTGAACTTAAGATTCAATACATCTCTCCTGCAAAGCCGGATCTGGTTCTCAACACTCCTCCGAGCGAAGCTGTACAACTGATTACGGGTGAAAAGATTAAAATAATGTCGAATAATAGTTTGAGATCTATCCATTGCGAATTCTCTAACCCGGATCTATTCAACATAACTTATGCTGGTTATGGCGATCAATACTGGACAAGAGTCGTAGGACTTGAGACAAAAAAAGAAATAGGAAAATCAACTGTTACAGTCACTGACCAGGCTGGTAATAGCTTTGCTTTTGAGATTCAGGTTTCGAAGCAGCAGTTCCCTCAAAAACTAAAAAATAGCAAAGGTAAGGAAGTCGCTGACGGAAAATCATATCTATCTCATATAGATCTTTCCGAAACATTCAGTTTTTCTGATGCAGTCTACATAGGAGACTGGTCGCAAACAAACTCCACTGAATTCAGCCTTGAGCCGGTAGATGGTGGCAGGTCGGCAAAAATCACCTACATAGGGTCATCAGCAGACAAATACGACAGCATAGGCAAGTCCACGGAAGTCACTGTTTATGACGAGGACCACATCAATTCCATCACATTCACTCTCGCAGTCGGACTGGATTTGGATGGATTGGAAGTTTACTCACCTGGTTTTTTTAACTACGACGGTGATTGGAGTTATATTTCTTCAGATTCGAGACCGTCTGTCAAATGTTATTTCCGAGAAAAACAGTCTGAGAAAAGGGTGCCAAGATTTGATGAATCCATTGTAATTGAAACAGGAAGTACTCAAGTGTTCTCCGATTGGATGCGGTTATATCTGTATGAACGGAACGAATCAGAAGGAACATTCGTTCTTAAAGGTACAGCAGATCTCTCTGATGGCTTCAAAACAGGTGTAGGATTCAATTGTGTCGATTATTTCGGACATAACTGCGGAGGAGTAATTTGGTGGTAGTATAAACAACTTCCCGTCTGTTCGTTTTTAAAAAACGGGAAGCTGCTGCACTCGTAAAAGTAGACATATCTCTCGGTTTTGTCATTTATATACTTAATATTCCTATCGGTTTTATCAGAATAATAATGATTTTTCATCTCGGTTTTATCAAAAATTGCTATATTTGCCGCTGAAATCATAAAACCGAGAGGGTATGTACATAGAAAGATCAATAGACAAACTACTTCTGGAATGGAAGAATAGCGATTGTCGGAAACCTCTTTTACTTAGGGGTGCCCGACAGGTAGGTAAGTCGTGGGCGGTAGAACATTTAGGAGAGACATTCGATTACTTCATCGAGGTGAACTTCGAGAAACGTCCGGAGATGTTGGATGTTTTTCAGAAGATCCACGATGTGCATGAATTAACGGCCAATCTAAGCATATACTACAACACTCCGGTAATACCAGGCAGGACGCTGCTGTTCCTCGATGAGATTCAGAAGTCGCCAGATGCTATCCAGAGTCTGTGGTCTTTCAAAGAAGATTACCCTGAACTTCACGTTGTGGCAGCTGGGTCATTGCTGGAATTTACCCTTCAGGAGTTGCCGTCTTTCGGTGTTGGCAGGATACGCTCTTTGTTCGTCTATCCCTTCTCTTTCGATGAGTTCCTCTCTGCTGAAGGGAAAGCGGCTTGGGTGGAGGCTAAATTAGAGGCAAATGCGGCAAAACCGCTTCTTACACCATTATACAATGACCTTGTGCAGCATTTCCGAATGTTCCTTATGGTGGGTGGAATGCCTGCCAGCGTGGCTGCGTGGATAACTACTCACGACTATAGCCAGTGCCAGGCTGAACTTGATGACATCCAGCTGACCTATTACGACGATTTCCCAAAATACGCCAAGAAAGTTGATCCCACGCTACTTCGGAACGCGCTCCAGAGCGTTGTTATGCAAATAGGGGAGAAATTTACCTACAGTCAGGTGGAGGGAGGATACCGTGCCGAAGAGGTTAAGAAGGCACTCAAACTGCTATGCGATGCCGGTATCATTAAACGGGTGAGCCATACTGCAGGAAATGGTCTTCCGCTCGGTGCTGAGGTAAACGATAAGTTCCGAAAGTATATCTATCTGGACAGTGGTCTTCTGTTGCGCCTACTTGACCTTGACCTTGGAGGTGCTCGTCAGTTAACAGAACTGATTATCGCCGGTACCGCCGAAGACCTTGTGAACAAGGGTGGACTGACGGAAATGGTACTGGGCTGGGAGTTAGTTAAATACAACAATCCACGCACGCAACACGAGTTGTATTATTGGGAGAATACGTCCGAAGGTACTCGCTCCGAGGCGGATTACATTATTGCCCGCGATTTGAAGGTGCTGCCCATCGAATGCAAGGCAGGCACGAGCGGCAAGATGAAGAGCCTGTACGAGTTTATGCGGCAGAAGCATCTGACAGAGGCTATCAGAACCTCTTTAGAGAACTTTTCTGAACTTGAGCACATAGACAAGCAGGACAGGGATGCAGTTCGCCACGTCCGGATACTGCCGTTGTTTGCGTTTTCGAATCTATTCAGGGAAAAGGACGTCTGATTCCAAGCATTTCTCAGACATGTGTTTTTCTAAATATTTTTGTGGCTGATTATTGGTACTAATTGTTTGCAAAATATTTGATATGGAAGAGCCTAAAAGGATAAAGATTATATCTGTCGTATTTTGTACAGCGATAATTATACCGGCAGTTATTGCTGTCGTGTCGGATATTCTTGATGGTCAGAAACCTGTCTTTAAGGGCTGCCTGATAGTTGCTTTGCTTATTCTTCTTGGATTGGGGTATTATCTTTTTTTGAAAAATCGCAAACGCCCGTTACAATAGGATCTATCTTCCTTATACGTTGAACAGGAAGTGCATTATATCGCCGTCCTGCACGACATAATCCTTGCCCTCGACGCCGAGTTTTCCGGCGGCGCGGCAGGCTGCCTCGGACTTGAGTGTGATGAAGTCGTCGTATTTGATGACTTCGGCGCGGATGAATCCCTTTTCGAAGTCAGTGTGGATGACTCCTGCTGCTTTCGGCGCCTTGTCGCCTTTGTGGATGGTCCAGGCGCGGACTTCATCGGCTCCGGCGGTGAAGAATGTCTGGAGATTCAATAGGGCGTAGGCGGACTGGATGAGCCTCACCACTCCTGACTCCTCAAGACCGAGTTCCTCAAGGAACATCTGCCTCTCCTCGTAGGTTTCGAGTTCTGCGATGTCGGACTCAATCTTCGCCGAAATAACAAGAATCTCCGCATCCTCGTCCTTCACAGCCTCACGTACAGCGTCCACATATTTGTTGCCCTCCTTCGCGGAAGCCTCGTCCACATTGCAGACATAGAGAATCGGCTTGTCCGTGAGCAGGAAGAGCTCCTTTGAGAGAGCGATATCCTCCGGGTTTTCAAGTTTCACGCTGCGGCAACTCTTTCCGCTCTCAAGCGCATCCTTGTAGCGCAGAAGCAGTTCCATCATCTTTGCGGCCGTCTTGTCTCCGCCTGCCTTTGCCTGCTTTGAGACTTTCGCAAGCCTGCTTTCAACCGTTTCGAGGTCCTTGATTTGGAGTTCGAGGTCAATCACTTCCTTGTCTCTCACCGGGTCCACAGAGCCTTCCACGTGAACGATATTCGGGTCGTCGAAGCAGCGCAGCACGTGAAGAATGGCGTCAGTCTCACGTATGTTTGCGAGAAACTGGTTGCCGAGACCCTCTCCCTTACTGGCACCCTTTACGAGTCCGGCAATATCCACAATCTCCACCGTTGCGGGCACAAGGCTCTTCGGGTGGCAGAGTTCGTTCAACACATCAAGCCTTTTGTCCGGGACGATGGTTGAGCCGATGTTAGGTTCTATGGTGCAAAAAGGGAAATTGGCGCTCTGAGCCTTCCCTGAACTTACGCAATTGAAAAGAGTGGATTTTCCGACGTTCGGAAGTCCGACGATACCGCATTTTAGTGACATTTTTTCTTTTTTTTTTGAAATCGGACTGCAAAAGTAGCAAATGTTTTTCTTTTTCTATCAATCAATTTCGCTGATTCTTCCGACATTTGGCTGGTTTATGGGAATATGCCCCGTGACTGAAACGAAATGATGAGATTGCTGAAATATGTAGGTTTCCGGAAATGTGTCTTCCGGCTCTCCGTTGTCTTGGTAGCGCTGCTTGTTCCGGGGCCGAAGGCGTGTGCCCAATTTGATATCGTGTTCTGGAACCTCGAAAATTTCTTCGACTATTTCGATGACGGGGGTTCTTCATCGGACGCGGATTTCTCGTCGCCGGGAAGCCGGAGATGGACAAAGGCGAGGTTCACGAAAAAGTGCAATATGGTCGGGAAGGCGTTGCTGTGGATAGGTGAGAACCGCTGCGGTGGAGGGAAGGCCCCTGCGGTTGTGGGCGTCGCGGAGGTGGAGAATGCTTTCGTGCTGAATCGTCTTGTCAACTCACCTGTGCTGAGGAAAATGAATTATGGGTATGTGCATTATAATTCCCCGGACAGACGCGGAATAGACGTAGCGCTGCTCTACAGGCGCGATATGGTGAAGATGCTATCGTCACGGCCCGTGCATATATATGGAGACGACGGAGCGCTGATGCGGACGAGGGACATATTGTATGCGTATATTGAGTTCCGTCCTGAGTCCGGAGCTTCGGGTATTCATGAATGTTCGGAGGAATCTGCGGAAGAATGTTCGGGGGAAAAGGCTGTACGGCCGTCGCGGATTCACATTCTGGTGAATCATCATCCGTCGAAGTTTTCCGGTGAAAAGGCCTCTATGCGTGGCAGGGAACTGGCCATGACGACTCTAAGGGATGTGTGCGATTCCATAATGCGGGTCTCTGATGACCTTATCGTGGCCATGGGGGACTTCAATGACACCCCGGACGGAGCGCAGTTCAATCTGCTGGAGGGACGGCTCACCAACCTCGCAGAGCCGCTTTTCAAAAGGGGAGAGGGGAGTATAAGGTTTGACGGACGATGGGAGCTGATAGACCACTTTCTTGTGGAAAATGACGAAGGTCTGCGGCCTTTTGAAATGAGCGTCGTGCAGGTTCCGTTCCTGATGACGGAAGACAGGACACATACGGGCTTCAAGCCTATGAGGACATACGTCGGTCCACGATATGCCGGAGGCGTGAGCGATCATTGTCCGATATTGCTCCGTCTTTATTGAAATACGTCAAAAATTTTATAACTTTGGCTCCGCTTGGCGAAAATCGCCGGCAAGACACACGTACTGATCAAAATTGTAAACTAAAATTGATAAACAATGGACAAGACAGCTATTGCTAAGAAATTCGAAACCCTCTTTGGTGGAGAAGGGGACTTTTATGCGTCAGCCGGACGTATCAATCTCATCGGTGAACACACCGACTACAACGGAGGATTCGTGTTCCCGGGCGCCATTGACAAGGGAATTGTGGCGGAAATCAGGCTCAACGGCACCGACAAGGTGAAGGCTTTCGCACTTGATCTCGACGAGTACTGCGAATTCGGACTCAGGGAGGAGGACGCACCGGTTCAAAGTTGGGCAAGGTATGTGTTCGGCGTTTGCCGTGAGACCATAAAGAGAGGCGGAAAGGTCGAGGGATTCGACACAGTATTCTCCGGTGACGTTCCTCTCGGAGCAGGAATGTCTTCTTCCGCTGCACTTGAGAGCACATTCGCGTTCGCGCTCAACGAAATCTTCAAGAACGGAATCGACAAATTCGAACTTGCCCGCATAGGCCAGAGCACCGAACACAACTACTGTGGCGTGAACTGTGGCATCATGGACCAGTTCGCTTCTGTTTTCGGCAAGAAAGGCAACCTCATGCGTCTTGACTGCCGCTCTATGGAGTTTGAGTATTTCCCGTTTGACCCGGGCCAACACGGCTACAGGCTTGTTCTTCTCAATTCATGCGTGAAGCATGAGCTTGTCGGTTCCCCTTACAACGACCGCCGCGCATCTTGCGAGCGTGTTGCAAAGGCTCTTGGCCAGGAATTCCTCAGAGGGGCCACTATGGAGCAGCTTGACGCCATTAAGGACAAGATTTCCGAAGAGGACTACAAGCGTGCCCGCTATGTCATAGGTGAGGAAAAGCGCGTTCTCGACGTCTGCGATGCTCTCAACAAGGGTGATTACGAGACTGTTGGAGAAAGGATGTACGAGACCCACTGGGGCATGTCCAAGGACTACGAAGTTTCCTGCGAAGAACTCGATTTCCTCGCAACTGTCGCTAAGGAATGCGGTGTAACCGGTTCAAGGATTATGGGCGGCGGTTTCGGCGGCTGCACCATCAACCTCGTGAAGGAGGACCTCTACGATGCGTTTATCGAGAAAGCAAAGGCAGCGTTCAAGGAGAAATATGGTCACGAGCCGATTGTCATTGACGTAGTCATCTCCGACGGAGCCCGCAAGGTTCAGGAATAACCCCAAAAGCCGGGTTCACTTTTTAAAAATTATTTCACTCTGCGACAGGCCACCGCGTTGACGATTTGATCGAAACTCTCGTGTTGTTCATTGAACTCCGGGGATTGCAGCATCATCATGGCAACGAAGATCGGGAGATAGTCGCGGAGTGAATTGCGTAGAGCCCGCAAGGCAAATTGGATGTGAGAGGTGACCTGGCGGACCGGAATGCCATAGATTTCTGAAATCTCGCCGTAGGTCTTTTCGTCCACTCGGCTGGCGAGGAAGACCTTTCTGGTCACCTCAGGCATTCTTTTCAAACATTTCTCAACAATACTGTCGATTTCCTCGGCAAAGAGCCCCTCCGGATTCAGACTTTTCAGCGAATTGATTTCGTAGAACTGCATCCGGTTGCTCACTTCGTGTATGTTTTTCTGAATCCTCGTGCGATTATTCTCCACCTTTAGGTGGTCCAGACAGCGATTTATTATAGATTTGAAGGCATAGGCCTCGTAGTTTTCCGTTTTCAGGTCGCGACGCTTTTCCCACATCCTGATGAAACACTCGTTCACTATGTCCTCGGCTGCGCTGTCGTCGTGGATGTAGGAATTTGCTATTTTTACAAACATCATTCTGCAACGGGAGAATATTCTTCCGAATTCTTCTTCAGTCAGTTCTCTTGAAGCTTTTTCCTCTTCAAACATTCTATATGCGCTTGTTCGTGGTTAGTCTCTGTTTGTCACGATTTTCGTTTTCTGCAAAACGAAGTCTTTAACAGACAGAAAGCAAATATAGTGTTAATAATCATAAATCATCAAGAAAAAACGAAAAATAATATATTTACAAAAAAACTTAAAATTTTCTGTAAAGCCGGAAATATTGCTCGTCTATAAATCAGCGGACGAAAAACGGACGATTAAACTTGAACAAAATAAACTTAAACAAAATGACAGACGAACTGCTTTTCAAATATTTCAACAATGAGGCATCTCCGGAAGAGGTGGCTCAGATTGAGCAGTGGCTGGAAGCAGACCCTGCAAGACAGGAGGAGTTCGACTCTGCGCATTTTCTTTTCAGCGCCACGGTTCTGCGTTCCGACGAAATGGCACGCCTTACTGTTCCTGGAGCGCTCGAAAAGAGTTCAAGACAGTCGAAAGTCCGCAGACTCATTTTCCGCTATGCCGCTGCAATCGCCGCTGTTGTAGTTGCCGGAGTATCCGGAGTGCTTGTCGAGAAAGAACTCTCCTACAGAGAAATGGTCGCACAGATAAATGTGCTTGAAGTCCCTGCAGGTCAGAGAATGTCGATTACACTGAACGACGGCACCCAAGTTCAGCTGAACGGAAATTCCCGCATTGAATACCCTGTGGTTTTCGCACGCGACCAAAGAAGAGTGAAAATCTCCGGTGAGGCCTTCCTTGAGGTCACTCACGATGAAAATCATCCATTCGTAGTGGAAACCTTCGCCTCAGAAGTTGAGGTGCTAGGAACACGCTTCAATGTCTACACCGACGAGTCTCTCGGACATTTTTCGACCACGCTCGTCAACGGAAAAGTTCGCGTGACCACCAACGACGAGACCGCCGAGCAGGTTGTTCTCTCACCTGATGAAATGGTGCGGCTTATGGACAATCACCTTGTTGTTACAAGAGTTGATGCGGAAGACTTGATTTCCTGGACAGAAGGATATATCAATCTCGCGGGCAATGACTTCGAGGCCCTTATGCACAGATTTGAGAATGCATACGGAGTTAAAATCGTCATCGACCGCAAGACAATGCCGAAAGTCGGCTACCAGAGCGGTAAAATCCGTGTGTCTGAAGGCGTAAACTTCGCCTTGAGGCTTCTTCAGAAAGAGTGTCGGTTCACTTACACTGAGGACTATGAAACCAACACGATAACCATAAGATAGATTGTTTTTCTCTCCATTCGCCCCGGCGGCAAGCGCAATCCCGACCGAATGTGTGAGGCTAAACAATACATACGATAATAATTAACCACATACTATGTCGAAGACAGTATCATCCAAAATCGGAGCGCTGTTGCTGTCACTCATATTGTCAGTCTTTTGTGCTCTTCCATCATTTGCACAGAACGACAAGACAGTGACCATCGAGGCGAAAGACGTCGCTTTGGAGAAAGTGATGCAGCAGATTGAAAAACAGACGCGCTGTGTATTCCTCAACAAAGATGTCGACGTGAAGGAAAATGTTTCTGTAAGCATTTCCGGCAAGACTCTTTCCGAAGCTCTCAACATCCTTTTCAAAGGCAAGGACATCGAGTGGAAGATTGACTCCGGTCACATCATCATCTCGAAGAAAAGCATTGAATCTCCAATAGGGGGGGGTGGCAGCGCTAATTCTCAACAAATCAGCGGATTAGTCGTTGACGAGGACGGCCTGCCAATCATCGGTGTGGGTGTCATCATCCAAGGCACCACCATCGGAACGGGCACCGACCTCGACGGTAATTTCGCGTTCATCCTGCCGGAGGGAATGGAGAACTCATCACTTGAGTTTTCCTGCCTCGGCTATTCTACCCAGACCCTAAAAATCGGTTCGCGCAGAGTTTTCAACATCACAATGAGCAGCGACGCCATAGTGATGGAAGGAACAGTCGTGACTGCACTCGGTATCAAGCGTTCGGAAAAAGCCCTGAGCTACAATGTCCAGCAGGTCAACGCCGACGAGGTGACGATGAACAAAGACGCGAACTTCATCAACTCTCTCAACGGTAAAGTTGCGGGACTTAACATCAACGCTTCCTCATCAGGAGTCGGTGGTGCGTCGAAGGTTGTGATGCGTGGTATGAAATCCATCAGCCAGTCTTCAAACGCACTTTATGTCATTGACGGTGTGCCAATGTACACAACCGCCCGCGACGGAGGCACACAGTTCGCTTCCCAGGGTTCGACAGACCCTATTGCCGACATCAACCCTGAAGACATCGAGAGCATTTCGGTGCTTACCGGTGCGGCTGCTGCGGCTCTTTACGGTTCCGATGCAGCCAACGGTGCGATTGTGGTGACGACAAAGAAGGGAAAGGAAGGCAAGCTCACCGCAACGGCTTCTGCTTCAGTCGAGCTTATGACTCCTTTCGTGCTTCCGCGTTTCCAGAACCGCTACGGCACGGGAGACCTCAATTCCTCCATCGGTTCGGAAGTACGCAGCTGGGGTAAGCTTATGAACGAGGCCAACAACCCTCTCTACAACCCTGCAAAAGATTACTTCAGAACAGGCGTAACCCACAACGAAACTGTTTCTGTCTCAATGGGTAACGAAAAGAACCAAAGCTATCTTTCAGGTTCATCGATTGACTCCTACGGAATTGTGCCGAACAACCGCTACAACCGCTACAACTTCACATTCCGCAACACCACCTCCTTCCTCAAAGACAAGATGCATCTTGACTTCAGCGCGAGCTACATCAGCCAGAAGGACAAGAATATGACCAATCAGGGTACCTACAACAACCCTCTCGTCGGTGCGTACATCTTCCCTCGTTCAAACGACTGGGGGGCTGTCAGAATGTATGAGAGATATGACGTTGTTCGCCGTCTCTCCACACAGTACTGGCCGATAGGTGATGCTGGTATGACAATGCAGAACCCATACTGGATTAATTACCGCAACCTCCGTGAGAACCGCAAGGATCGTTTTATGCTGAACGCTCAACTCAGCTACGACATCCTCGACTGGTTGAATGTTTCGGGTCGTGTGAAGATGGACCGATCAGCCACCAAATACACCGAGAAATTCTACGCCTCCACATTCACCCAGCTCACAGAGAGCTCTCAGAACGGACTCTATGGAATCTCGGAAATGACTGATCGTCAAATCTATGCAGACTTCCTCGTGAACATCAACAAACGATTTGGAACAGACTGGAGTCTTCAGGTCAACCTCGGTACCTCAATTTCCGATATGTACTATGACGCGCTCAAAAACCGCGGTCCTATCGCTGACGGACAGATGTCCGCAGAGCGTGCCGGCATCGCAAACGTGTTCAACGTACAGAACCTGAGCAACTCCACAAAGACCACCAGACTTCAGGAAGGATGGCGCGAACAGACCCAGTCAATCTTCGGTTCGGCCGAATTGGGATACAAGGGGGCCTACTATCTCACTCTCACTGCACGCAACGACTGGCCTTCACAGCTCGCCGGACCTCACTCCAACAGAAAGTCCTTCTTCTATCCGTCTATCGGAGGTTCAATCGTGCTCTCGCAGATTATTCCGAATATGCCTAAAGAACTCGAATATCTCAAAATCAGAGGTTCTTATGCATCTGTTGGTACGGCATTCGAGCGCTACATCGCAAACCCGCTCTACAGCTGGAATGCAAGCGGACTGAGCTGGAACACCCAAACTCAGTATCCGGTCTACAACCTCAAGCCTGAGCTCACCAACTCATTCGAAGTGGGTCTTTCAATGAGGTTCCTCCACTACTTCAATCTCGACGCAACCTACTATCACACAAATACAAAGAACCAGACTTTCAACCCGCAGATTTCCACCGGTTCCGGTTCGTCGGACATCTTCATCCAGTCCGGAGACGTGAGAAACCAGGGTCTTGAGCTCACTCTCGGGTTCAGCAACACTTGGAACAAGTTCACTTGGAACAGCAACTACACCTTCTCATTCAACGAGAACAAGGTGATGTCGCTCGCAGACAATGTGACCAACCCTGCAACCGGAGAGACCTTCTCTGTTTCGCAGCTTGATATGAACGGACTCGGTCTGGCACACTTCATTCTCCGTGAAGGCGGTTCGCTCGGTGACCTCTACTCCCTCGGAGACTTCAACTACGACTCTAACGGACGCATCATCGTCAACGAAGACGGCACTGTGACCACGAGAACATTCTCAGACACAAAGGATTATGTCAAACTCGGAAGCGTTCTTCCAAGGTCCAATATGTCTTGGAGAAATGACTTCAGCATTGCAGGTTTCAACTTCGGATTCCTCATCACTGCAAGAATCGGCGGCATCGTCTACTCAAGCACACAAGCCATCCTCGACTACTACGGTGTCTCTGAGGCTTCAGCACTTGCACGCGACAACGGCGGAGTCTTCCTCAACGGCGGAGACAAGCTTGACGCCAACAAATGGTACAGCTCAGTCGGCGGTTCCAATCCGCTTCCGCAGGAATACACCTATTCCGGCACCAATGTACGTCTCCAGGAGGCTTCAATCGGCTACACCTTCCCAAGAAAGATGCTCGGCAATGTTTGCGACCTCAGCCTTTCGATTGTCGGCCGCAACTTGTGGATGATTTACAACAAGGCGCCTTTCGACCCGGAATCCATAGCCACGACAGGGAACTACTACCAGGGCATCGACCACTTTATGATGCCGTCCCTCCGCAATTTCGGATTTAATGTGCGAATTACATTCTAATTACGAGGAGATATGATTATGAGAAATATGACAATGACAAAGAATTTCCTCTGTTTCGCAGGGCTCGTATCACTCGGTCTTATGGCTCTTTCCTGCACAGGAAACTATCTGGAAATCAACACAAATCCATACGAAGTCAATCGTGAGCAGACCCTCACCGACGGATATGCCACAGCAGCTGCAATCGCGGCTATGGGCGGAGCGGTCGTTTCAACCGACGTCAACACGGCTCAGTTCACCGACTGTCTGCTCGGCGGTCCGATGGGAGGATATTACTCCACAACCGGCGCATTCGAAAAGACCATTGACAACTACAACGCAACCGACGACTGGACGAGAGTGCTCCTTGCGAGTGACAGGATAATCCCGACTCTCTACTCCAACCTTTCGGAACTCAAGAGCATCACTGACGACCCTGTCACACTTTCAATAGCGAATATCATCAAGGTGACCGCAATGCTCAGGGTGACAGACACTTATGGTCCAATCCCATATTCACAAATCGGACAGGGTGGAAAAATCACCGTAGCCTACGACTCACAGGAGAAGGTCTACGACACGATGTTCGGAGAACTCGACGCCTGCATCAAGACGCTGACCGACAACCGTCTTTCCGCAATCCCGTCCACCGCAGACCCTGTCTATGACGGTACAGCAGTGAAGTGGTGCAAATTCGCCAACTCTCTGAAACTCAGAATGGCGATGAGGATTGTCTATGTAGCTCCTGAAAAGGCGAAGAAATATGCCGAGGAGGCAGTGAGCCACGAAATCGGCGTTTTTGCGGACAATTCCGACAATGCGGCATTGCAGAAAGTGGCCTTTGGAGACAAGGGTAACCCTCTCTACACCGCCATCAAATACAACCAGCCGACCGGAAGCGTGACCGGTGGTGACACTCACGCAGCGGCTGACATCATCTGCTATATGAACGGCTACAACGACCCGCGTCGTGCAAAGTATTTCATCAAATCCGAATTTGACGGAATCGACTATGTGGGTATCAGAATCGGCATCGAAAAACCGTCTCTGAATAGCGTAGGTCGCAAATACTCAGGTGTCAATGTGACCACTGAAGACCCGCTCGTGTGGATAAACGCCGCAGAGGTGGCATTCCTTAAGGCAGAGGCGAAGGCTGTGTTTGGCTTCAATATGGGAGCAGGCAGTGCCGAGGACTTCTACAACGAGGGCATCAGACTCTCATTCGAGCAGTTCGGTCTCTCTGGTTATGCAGAGTATGCTGCGGACAACGTGAACAAGCCGGCAACCTATGCCGACCCTTCAGGTCTCAACAGCTACGCCGGAGTGCTTTCATCCCTCACAGTGAAATGGGACGAGGCGGCAACCCCGGCCCAGAAACAGGAGAGGATTATGATTCAGAAATGGATTGCAAACTTCAACAACGGCATCGAGGCTTGGTCTGACCATCGTCGCACCGGATATCCGAAGTTCTTCCCTGCAACTGACGCCGGCAACAAGAGCGGCGGTTCAGTGACAAACGAACACGGAGCACGCCGTATGGTCTACCCTCTCGCAGAGTACTCCAACAACGGTGAGAACGTGAACGAAGCCGTAGCCTCCTATCTCGGTGGTCCTGACAAGATGGGTACACGCCTCTGGTGGGACTGCAACCCAGTTGTTGTTATTAAGTAACCGGATTGGGATTTTAAAGTTTCAACTACTTCAGAAACAGATTTATTGAAATGAAAAAGTTTTTAAACATATCGCTGCCTGTCCTGGGAACAATGCTCCTGCTGTTCACCTCGTGCAGCAAATGGACTCAGCCGCAAAATCTCGACTTCCGTCACAAAACTCAGGAAGAAATCGACCCTGCGGCCTACGAGAACTACCTCTCGGGCATTAGGGAGTACAAAAAGACTGAGCATAAATTGATGTTCGTGACGATGAAGGGTTCTGCAGAGCATCCATCAAGTCAGAACCAGCACCTTATGGCTATGCCAGACAGTGCGGACTTCGTAATCGTGGACATCAACGAAGCTCTCCACTCTACAGTGGTTGCGGAAATCCCGCAGATTCGCGAACGTAAAGGAACTGAGGCTCTTCTGTTCGTGGACTATGCAAGGATTCACACAGCTTGGGGACTCCTCGAAGACAAAAGAGCGGATGAGGGAAAACCGGCAGGAACAACGGAAGAAGCTGCACAATTCTTCAAGGAGCAGACTCAAAAGCAGCTTGACAGATGTGGCGAATACGGATTTCACGGACTTGTGGCTTCTTTTGTCGGAAATACATCCACAGAATATGCTAAGGCTTCCCACGAGGCTTTCATCGCAACTATCAAGGCATATTGCACTGCCAGTCCTCAACTCAAGACAGTTTTCAGAGGAAGTGCACGTAATGTCGTAGACACCGACTTCCTCAAAATCTGCTCATACGTCATCATTGTTGCTGGCGAGGAGAAAAAACTCACTCCTTTGGTGGGCCGAATCCTCGGAAGAACTCCGGCGAACAACAACGTAGTTATGGAACTCAGCGTTCCAACAGTTTCAGAGCCTGAGCAGAAAGGCGCCACACTTTCAGACGGAGCCGCTTGGGTGCTTTCAGAAGTCGAAAACAATACATTCAAGGCTTGCGGACTTGCGGCCGGGAATGCTTACGACGACTATTTCAACAAAAACTATCCTTTCTGCAATGTACGCAAGGCGATTTCACAGATGAATCCGTCGCAGAAAACAGAATAAAACAAATGCTGATATGAAAAGAACAGGCATATTTATTTTTGCGGCAGCCCTCGCCCTCGTGGGGTGTTCAAAACAGGACGGCAGTTTTGAGAACAAAATGTTCATAAAAGCTGACAGCTACCGGTCTGAAGTCAGGGTTGCAACAGACGAGGGAGTGAAAACTCTGAAAAGGAGTCTTTCCGTTGCCATTGCGCAGCCTCTCGAAAATGACATTGATGTGAAAGTTGTGAAATCTCCGGAATTGCTCGAAACCTACCGCAAGGCTTGGTACGAGCCTGCAGCGGAACTTCTTCCGGATGAAAACTGCGATCTCGAAGGCCTTTCCACGGTTCTTCGTGGTGGAGATGTCGCAAGCAAGGACATTGAACTCACTTTCACAGGGCTTGACAAACTGGACTACAGCAAGGTTTACGTCCTTCCTGTCACTATCGTCTCTGACGGTGTGGCTGTGCTCGAGAGGGCTAAGACAATGTACTATGTAGTCAAAGAAGCGTCTCTGGTGAACTATGTCGCAGACCTTAAGGGTAATCGTTCTTGGCCGGTTTGGGACAATTGGGATCAAGTGAAGAATCTTGAGACCTTCACAATGGAAGCCCTCATCAACTGCCACGCATTCAACAATGAAAGCAAAATCCTCACTGTAATGGGTGTGGAAGACCACTTTCTTGTGAGAATCGGTGATGTGACAATTCCTACAAACCAGATTCAGATTGCTTGCGCCTACAAGGACGTGGAAGGCGGTTCAACGCTCAGGGCAGACCTCACAGACCCATCCTTGCAACTGAAGGTTGACAGATGGTATCATCTTGCAGTCACTTTCAACAAAGGTTACATCAAGGTCTATCTCGACGGTCGTCTCCGTGCCGAAAAAGATCTCACAAACATTGGAACGGTTGTAAGAGACGGTGTTCAGATTCCGATTGAGTTCAAGGCTGTGGATTTCAGCGCTCCACATTCAGACGAGTCTGACGGAAAGCCCCGTTGTTTCTGGATTGGATATTCCTACGACAGCAAGCGTTGTCTTGACGGTATGATTGCAGAGGCACGTTTGTGGAACAAGGTTCTCTCCGCAGAGGAAATCAATGCTCCAAACCATTTCTACAAACTCTATCCTTCCGACATCAACGCAAGTCTGCTTGCCTACTGGAAATTTGACGATGCCGCAGGAAAGGCTGTAAAGGATTATTCTATCTACGGAAATAACCTCAGCTCCGACCACGACATCCTTTGGAGACCTGTTTCTCTTCCTTAAAAAAACATATAAAACACTTAAATAAACCATCTTAAAAGATAACCTAATTATGTTAAAAAGATTTTTTAAAGGTATGCTTGGCATCGCAGTGATGTCCCTTACCCTTGCTTCCTGCACGAAGGCTCCTAATGAAGTTGTGGAGACCCTCACAGTGACTCCGGATGCAGCAATTTCTTTCCTTGCGAAAGAAAATTCCGAGGTTGTGCTCAAAGTCGTGACTAATGCCGATTCTTGGAAAGCGACCCCAACGGCTGACTGGATTGTCCTTGTTCCGGATATGGAAAAAGGGAATCTTCACGTCAATGCAAAGGATAACAACACCACTGAGCAGAGAGTGGCACGTATCCGCATCGAAGCAGGTCTTGCACAGCCTGTTGCAATCAATGTCGTTCAGGCTGCCGGCACCGGAGAAGTGACTCCTGAACCGTCAGAGGGCGTGGCTGTGAAGCTCGTTTCTATGGGCGAGACCACTATCGCAACCAAGACTGAGACTGAACTTTCAGTGAAAGTGAAGCTTAGTGTTACAGCAGCTGCCGCTTCTGATGTTGAGGTTAAGCTTTTCTACGACGAGGGATACCTTCGCGAGTACAACTACATCAACAAGGAACAGGGCGAAGCAGTCCTCTATCCGAAAGAGAAGGTTACCATTCCTGCAGACGGTAAAATGGTTATCAAGGCCGGTCAGACCGAGTCTGAGGAAGTTGAGGTAAAACTCGATGCAACCGGTCTTTCTATGGGCTCTCCTTATCTTCTCCCTCTCTATCTCAAGGCGGTTGAGAATGCTGCGGTGAAGCAGGCCGAGTGCCGTGTGAACGTGCTTGTCAGAAAGCAAAACCCTAAGCAGATTAAGAATGTCGTTTACTTTGAGGTTAACGACTGCAACCCACTCAATGCTCTTGAGTATGAACTCGCAGACGGAACTCCGTTCTTTGACGCTGTCATCCTTTTTGCAGCAAACATCAACTTCAACAGAGCAGAAGATGTAGTTTATCTTTCAAATAACCCTAACGTACAGGCTCTTCTCGACGATTCAGAGATTTATCTCCAGCCGCTTCGCAAGAAAGGCATCAAGGTTTATCTCGGTCTTCTCGGAAACCACGACGCGGCAGGCCTTTGCCAGCTCTCGGACTGGGGAGCACAGCAGTGGGCACAGGAGGTTGCAGAAGCTTGTAAGACATACAAACTTGACGGTGTAAACCTCGATGACGAGTATTCAAGTTCTCCGGATCTCAGCAACAAATGGTTCGCACCAAGAAGTGCCGCTGCGGGAGCAAGACTTTGCTACGAACTCAAAAAAGCCCTCAAAGCAACTTGCCCTTGGGAAACAGAAGTTTCAACATTTGCTTACGGACAGCTCTACACTCTTCCTACTTCAGTTAAGGACTTGGAAACTAATGAAGACCAGCCAATCTCCAAGTGGCTTGACTTCCACGTTGCAAACTATGGCGGAACAACATCTCCTTACGGAGACCTCACAAAGGCTCAGTGCTCAGGAATGTCATTGGAATTGAATCGTGGTTATGGTTCAATCACAGAGGACTCTGCAAGAAATATGAAAAACCAGGGCTACGGCTGGTGTATGTGGTTCGCTTTCGACCCTTCGGGTACAGGTACTGTAAACAGCAACAGATATAGGTCTGATGGTTTCATCAAGGCAGCAGCTAAAGGCTTCTACGATCAGGAACTGAAAGAGCCGACAGGAGTTTGGAACAAAATAGGTGAAGGTAAATACGATCCTAATCGTCACACTCGTTAATTAACCATAATAACACGATAATTTAATAAAACAAAAAATATGAAAAAGATATTTGTTGTTGCGGCATCAGTTCTTGCTCTGTTTGCCTGCTCTAAACCGGATGACGTTAAGGTCGCTCCTCCGGTGCAGGAGAAAATCAGCGTCACTCCTCACACTGCTACAATTCCGAACACGGGTGGAAGCTTTGATGTAATTGTGTCAAGTTCCGGAGAGTGGACTCTTACGGGCAAGGCAGACTACAGTTCTTGGGTTGTTCCGTCTGTTGTGAAGGGTGTTGACGGTGACATCGTAAAATTCACCGTGCAGCCTAACCTCGGCCAGGAGGCTTTGGTTTCTGACTGGACCTTCACTTGCGGGAAAGCTGAGGATACATTCAAACTCACTTCAAGCCCGACTGAAATCATTCCTGACCATTTGAAACTTGTCACTGCTCCGTCAGTCATCCTTAGCCACGAAAAAGGCTCTTTGATAGTTATTGCTGAGTCTTCAATCAACTACCGTGACCTCAAATACTCTCTCAGCGAGGGTGCAGAGTCTTGGCTTGTCTACCAGGCTACATTTGAGGGAGACAAAGAAGGTGAGGCGAAGTTCGTGTTCGAGTACACTGAGCTTGCAGGGCTTGACGACAGACAGGCAGAACTCACACTTTCAGCAGAAGGCGTTGAACCGGTGAAGGTCACTGTGCTTCAGGAGGCAAAACACGTTCTTATGACCGCGAAGGACCTCTATCCTGCAAAGATTGACGGTGAAACAATCGGTGTCGGCATCACTGCAAACGTGGCATACTCAATCAACATTTCCGAAGAAGGAAAATCTTGGATTACCCACAAAGAGAAGAAAGACGGTAAGGAGTATTTCGAAATCGCTGCATTCTCTGAGCAGAAGCGCTCTGCAAAGGTGACATTCACCCAGACAGATGCAAAAGAGGGCGAGACTCCGCTTTCTGCAGAAATCACCATCACCCAGCAGAACGCCATCATCAGATGGGCTGTCCGTATGAATGGAAACCGTCTCTTCCCGAAATGGGAGAATGGTGGACTTGGGACCTGCTACAATTTCACTCTCGAGTGCCTCATCAAGCCTGAGTCTTTCAAGAAAACAGGTGCCGTTATGACTGTTATGGGTATCGAGGGACAGTTCCTGCTTCGTTTCGGAGATGTTGGAAACTCACCTAACAAGATTCAGATTGCAACTACAGCAGGTAATTGGAACATCCCAGAAGAGCTTCCTGCAAACCGTTGGACTCACGTAGCCATTACATTTGGTAACAAAGTTGCAACTGCATATTTCAATGGAGTTAAAATCGGGGAATATACATTCCAGAAGCAGATGTATTATGGACCTTCTACATTGGAATGGGTTAACCTTTCTCCATCTTGGAGCTATGAGCCAAGCGGTAACCGTTGCTTCTGGATTGGTTACTCTTATCAACACGATCGTGACTTCCTTGGTCTTATGACAGAGTTCCGTATTTGGAAGAAGACTCTTACTGCAGAGGAAATCAATGCTCCTAACCACTTCTACACTGTAGATCCGGCTTCTGAGGGCCTCAAGTGCTACTGGAGAGTTGCTTCCGGTGAGGGTGAAACCATTCCTAACATCTCGGATGGCGGTAAGAACCCTCTCTATGGCGAGTTGGACGTGCGCAAGCAGGGTGACGACAACAAGGGAGACGCAGGTATCAGATTCGAGGCTGTATCTCTTCCCGAGAACTAACCGATAGTTTAGTTAATTAGTCGAGCGGGGGGGACCAAAGAGTGTTTTGGTCCCCCCCTTTTACTGTTTTTAAGTAAATAGGAGCGTTTCGCTCGTCTATATATGTGAGATTAAACCACATATTTTTATGTCCAGAATTCATTCGACACTCTTTTCGGTGCTACTTCTTTTATTCGTTGCGTTTGCATCTTGTCAAAAACTTCCTGAGGTTCAAGAACCATCGAAACCTTCCGGTGGGTCGGATAATCCTGTAGAACAGCCGGATGCGGAACTTGTGCTGGAGACAGAGGATTTTCTTGCTCCGCTTGAGGGAGGCGTATTCAAATTTGATTTCCGTTCCACAAGAAATGTAAGCCTCAGCCTCACTCCTGAACAGGATTGGTGCAAGGCGATGATATCTTCCACCGAAGATGAATATTCCTTCTTGCTTATCGTGAACGTCGCAGCCCATAAACTCAGGGAAGACAGAAGTGTTACCATCGTGCTTTCCGCTCCAGAATGTGAGAGCCGCAGCCTTGTCATAAGACAGGAAAGAGTGAAGAATTCCACCAACAGCCTCACATCCTTCGTCTTGAAGGCTGCCCCGAACAATCTCTCCAACGACCTTGTTTTCAGCTACGACAATGCCACCAAGAGCTTCAGTGCGAAGTATCTCAAGTGGATTGACAAGGCTCAGCCGGAGATGCTCGTTCCTGAGTTTGTTACAGACGGAGAGACTGTCTTGGTAAATGGTCAGTCGGTGGTTTCCGGAGAGACAGCCATCTCCTTTGCCGACGATTTCGATTTGGTCGTGAAGGCCGAAAATGGCGATGAAAGCAGCTATCGTGTGTCTTTCAACTGCCCGCAAATCAACACCGAACTGCCGGTCATCCGCGTGCACCTACCTCTTCCGAGCATAACTTCGAAAAAAATCTGCACCAAGACAAAATTCGACATCTATCGCCCCGGTTCCGACGAAGGAAGATGGAGTGTGGCTGATGCGGAGATTGAGATTCGTGGACGCGGCAATTCCACTTGGGGGCTGCCGAAAAAGCCCTACCGCATCAAATTCCCTGAGAAATTCAGCCCGATAGGACTCAACCACGCCAAAGCGAAGTCTTGGGTACTCCTCGCTCACGATATGGACAAGTCCCTGTTGCGCAATCATATAGCTTTTGAATTTTCGCGCATACTCTTTAACTCCGCAGAAGGCTACCACGATAAGGCGGCGCTGATGTTCACTCCTTGCTCACAGATGGTGAATGTCTATTCCGGCGACAGCTACTACGGCGTCTACCAGATGTCCGACCAGATGGAAGTGGCGAAGGGACGCATAAACCTCGACAAACTTGTTGCTGCGGACGGTTCCGACCCAAATAAAATCAGCGGCGGACATCTTATTGAAACGAACATCCACCACGACGAAGGCTATCCGGTTTCGTTCACTTCGAGCAGAGGGATTTATATGGACCACAAATACCCGAAAGACGACAATATGGACATATCCCAATATAAGTATATGGAAGACTTCATCCGGAAGGCGGAGGCGGTCCTGTATTCTTCGAATTTTACAGACCCGTCTGTAGGATGGAGGAAATGGTTCGATGAAAAGACGCTCGCAGACTTCATCATCGTCAAGGAATTTGCCGGAGATATGGACGGCTACACGAGCACCTATTTCTACAAAAGGCGCGGAGTGGACAAAATCTTTTTCGGCCCGATCTGGGACCTCGACAAGGGCTGGAACAACGACAGACGCACCCCGCACGGTGACACGCTCACCCAGCTGATGATTTTCGGCGGATTCTATATGCCTCCATACATCAACCCTGACTGGTTCCACCGTTTCTGGCAGGACGCCGAATTCCGCAAATTTGTCGGAGCAAGATGGGCTGCGAAAAAAGACGAACTCAAGGCAAAAGTGCTTTCTGAACTTGAACAGAAGCCGCAGCAGATGCGCAAGGCAATCGAGGCTAACTTCAGCGTCTGGCCGTTCTACTACCAATACAGCGGCGAGGCGAATATGCCTGCCAAGACCTACGAACTGGAAATCGAAAGGATGAAACAGTTCACCGAGCAGCGTGCAAATCTCCTCGACAGGAAATTCCAATAACTCCGCTTTTTAAAAGTGACTCATATTTGTATATTTTCGCTTACCTTTGTCTTTTGATAAAACTATGATACAATGAAGAAAACACTGATTGTCATCGCATCGCTTCTACTCTGCGGGGCAGCGTATGCTCAAAATCCAAAAGCGGCGGACGATGCTGTCGTGAAAAGCGGAAACGCACGTTTTACTGTATTGACCGACAGGCTGATACGAATGGAATGGGCGGAAGACGGACAGTTCGAGGACAGGGCCTCGCTTGCCATTATAAACCGAAATCTTGACGTGCCTGCATTCAAGGTCAGAAGAGACGGGGGTAAAACGGAGATACGCACGGATGCAGTCACGCTTACATATTCCGGTAACGGGAAATTCACGGTCGACAATCTCAGTGTCTCTTTCCGCATGAACGGCAAGAATGTGATTTGGAAACCGGGGATGGAGCCTACAGGTAACCTCAAGGGCACTGTCCGCACGCTTGACGGAATTGACGGGCGCATAGATCGCGACAATCTCAAAATCTTCAGTCGGAGGAAAGACACCGCTGATGCGCTGCCTCTTGAAGACGGGCTACTGTCCCGCGACGGCTGGGCGATAGTCGATGAGAGCAGTCGGCACATACTGGAAAAGAATGACTCCGACTGGGGCGAGTGGGTTGCCCCACGTCCTGAGGGAGACCGTCAGGATCTCTACATATTCGCCTATGGACACGACTACAAAGCGGCCCTCTCTGATTTTACGAAAATTGCCGGCAAGATTCCTATGCCTCCTAAATATACTTTCGGATATTGGTGGAGTCGTTATTGGATTTATACCGATGATGAGCTGCTTGCCATCGCGACCGAACTTCGTGAACATGAGGTTCCTGCCGATGTTTTCATCATCGATATGGATTGGCATCTCACATGGAAACAAATGGACAAACGAAAGGGAAAGGATGAATTCGGACAGTTCCGGGGCTGGACCGGATATTCCTGGAATCATGACCTTATCGAAGATCCTGTGGGACTTCTCCACGACATTCACGCACTGGACTTCAAGACAGCGCTCAATCTTCATCCGGCTTCAGGAATACGTCCGTATGAGGATTGCTACGAGGCTTTCGTGAAAGACTACACCTCCCGTACTGACGATTATGACGGTCCGAAGGGATATGTCTACGGAAGTGAGCCTTACACGTTTGTGGGGAACGACAGGAGCTTCGCGAAAGAGGGTCATTTTGCTCCTGTACCTTATCGTATGGATCAGCAGGAATGGGCTGATGCCTATTTTAATTCCGTTATTCATCCTCTTGAGAAACAGGGAGTTGACTTTTGGTGGTTGGACTGGCAGCAGTGGATGGACAGCAAGTATATGAAAGGTCTGAACAACACCTTCTGGATCAATTGGACATTCTTCAACGACAAGGTTCGTCAGAGCGTCACGCGCGGAAAGGATGCCGACCGTCCGTTCATCTATCATCGCTGGGGAGGACTTGGCAGCCACCGCTATCAACTCGGTTTCAGCGGGGACACATACGATGAGTGGAGCGTTCTCGAAATGCTTCCGTCGTTCACGGCCACGGCTTCTAATGTCGGCTACGGCTATTGGGGACACGACATCGGCGGACACATGCAGAAGAAAGGTCACGACACAGACCCTGAACTATACACCCGCTGGCTCCAATACGGCGTGTTCACCCCTATCTTCAAGACTCATTCTACCGAAAGCAAGTTCCTTGAAAGAAAGATTTGGGAATATCCGACGCATTACGAATACATGAAGGCGGCAATCGGGTTGCGCTATGCCCTCACGCCATACATCTACACGCTCTCCCGTGAGGCGTACGACACGGGAGTCAGCATCTGCCGCCCTCTCTACTATGACTATCCGGAGATGCAGCAGGCATACGACTGGGACGAGGAATTCATGTTCGGTGACAACATCCTCGCCACTGTTCTCTGCCAGCCGCTCGACCCGGCTACAGGCAAGACCGAGCGCAGAATGTGGTTCCCTTCCGGCAGCGACTGGTATGACATGGCGCACCACTGCACGCACAGGGGAGGCTCGACCAAGACTCTCTACTACACGATTGACGAGAACCCTTGGTTTGTGAAGTCCGGTTCAATAATTCCTCTTGCAGGAGAAGGCATTCAGAACCTTCAGAAGGCCGACAACCGTCTGCGTCTGCTCATCGTTCCGGGAGTCGGAACCAGCAGTTTCAGCCTCTATGAGGACGACGGCGTGAGTCAGGCCTACGACACCGACTACGCGACAACCCTCATCGAGAAGTCTCTGAAAGGAAAGAAATTGCAGGTCGTGGTGAATCCTCGAAAAGGGGAGTTCAGAAATGCTCCGGCGACCCGCCGCGTTGAAATTGTCCTCGAAGGAATGTCCGTGAATCCGGCAACCGTCAGGGTTAACGGCAAGAGCGTGACGGCAGTGAAGAAAGGCACCTCGACTGTCATCAGCATACCTGAATGTGCAGTCGGTGAGAAGTCTGTTGTGACTGCCACTATCTTTTAAGGAAATTACATGCATTGCCGTGATGCGGTCTCGGAATCACGGCAGTGTCTTTAAACTATATGCTCTATAACGAAAAAGACATATTGGAACGTATCAGCGAGGGTGAAGAGCCTGCGTTCAGGGAGTTGTTTTCATGGTACTACCCGAAAGTCCGCGTATTCCTCACGGAAATTCTGAAGGACAGGGAAGTCGCCGAGGATATAGCTCAGGATGTTTTTGCCAGAGTCTGGCTATTGAGGAGCACAATTCCGGAAATCCGTTCCTTTGGTTCTTATCTCTATGCGATGACTCGCAACTCGGCTCTTCTTTACCTTAAAAAGCACCGTCCTTCCGTGACGATAGAAGACTTTGATTTTGCCGTGGACCAGAGCGTGGATTCTCATTTGGCTGCAGAAGAGAAGGCCGAGAGGATACGTGAAGTTGTCGGGAATATGCCGGAACGCCGAAGGCGTGTATTTACTCTTAGCCGCGATGAGGGCAAGTCAAACGACGAGATTGCGGAAATTCTCGGGATAAAGAAAAAGACTGTAGAAAACCTTATGAACGCGGCGCTCAAGGACATCCGGCGCGTCCTGTGCCTGATGGTATTTTTCATTTAGGAAACCTTCAAAAAATAACCTGCATCATTTTTCCCATTCTTTTCGGTCTATATTCCTTTTCTCATCAGTCGTGTACGTCCAAACTTCTGAATACATATTCATATCCACCGAAGATATTAAAAAAATCATAATCTCCGATGGGTGCGACGACGATTTTTACACTCATATTGTAATAAAGTCGTCATTATATGCGCATACGATTAAATCCACATTTTTGTAACATACGGAAAATGAAAGGGATATATCCCTTTTTTCTTATTCTCGCGATCATCGTCTCGTGTACCGAAGGAAAGAACAATGCCGTGAAGCCGCCCCTGATGGGCTGGAGCTCATGGAACGCATATACCGTCAACATCTCCGACTCGCTCATAAGACATCAGGCGGACCTCCTCGTCGAACGGGGGCTCAAGGACGCCGGCTACACAAATGTGAACATCGATGACGGATTCTTCGGCTACCGCGACCAGCGCGGCTACATGATTCCGCATCCGGTGAGATTTCCGGGAGGCTCAGAGCAGATGCGCTCGCTCTCGGACTACATCCATTCCCTCGGGTTCAAGGCCGGAATCTACTCCGACGCCGGGGACAACACCTGCGGGGCGCTCTCGAAAAATCTCAGAGATACCAGCGGGATTGGCGCCGGATTATGGATGCACGACGTGCAGGACGCGGACCAGTACTTCAACAACTGGAACTTCGACTTCATCAAGATTGACTACTGCGGGGGCTTTCACCTCCACCTCGACGAACAGGAACGCTACGAAAGGATTCGTCATGTGATTGACAGCGTGGCCGGGAGGCATATCGACATCAACATCTGCCGATGGGACTTTCCCGGGACATGGGCCGAGAAGATTGCCGACTCCTGGAGAATGTCCGGGGACATCCGTCCCGTGTGGTCGTCGGTGGCATCCATCGTGAAGAGAAACCTCTACCTTTCGGCCTATGCGCGTGAGGGGCACTACAACGACATGGACATGCTCGCCCTGGGCTACAGCATAAAGCCGTCGCCGTTTTTCTGGGAGAAAGGGCTGGGACTGAGCTATGCCGAAGAGGAGGCTCATTTCGGGATGTGGTGCATAATGAGCTCACCGCTGCTTCTGGGCTGCGACATCGAGTACATTCCGGAGGAGACGATGCGGATAATCACCAACCCGGAGCTGATTGCCGTGAACCAGGACCCGCTCGGGCTTCAGGCCCATGTGGTTCAGCACGAGGGAGATACCTATGTCTTTGCGAAGGACGTCCTGCGGCGCCACGGCCGGGAAAGAGCCGTCGCCCTCTATAATCCTTCGGACACGGCCGCATCGTTCAGCGTGCCTGCACAGGTGCTGGAGTTCGACGGCAAGATGAAGCTGCGCGACCTCAACCTGCGCTCAGACCTTGCTTCCTGCGATGTCATAGAAATGACGCTGCCGCCTCATACGGCAAAGATTCTCAAGGCTGCGGGCAAACGCATTGAGCCTGCGCTGTATGAGGGCGAGTGGGGATACTGCCCCGATTTCACGGACATACGCGGAACCGGTGTGAAATATGTCCCTGTCGAGGGGGCTTCCGGACGGGCTGTGGCGACGAACCTCGGCGGCTCCGGAACTAACTGGCTTGAGTGGGGCGATGTGTTCAGCCGCCGTGGAGGAAAGTATGGCCTGGCAGTTCTCGTCTCCTCACCTGAGGCGTTTGACTTTGACCTGACGGTGAACGGAAAGACGCATCACGCGACGGTTGAGGCGACGGACTCCGCATTCGTGGAGATTCCGTTCGACGTGGAGCTTCGCAGGGGAGAGAATGAGGTCCGTATATCCGGCGTGACGTCACCGAAGGCGGCATTTGACTGCATAAGAATGGCAAGAAAAAAGTGATATGAGGAATATGAAAGACATTTTCATCGGGTGGGACGCGATTGACGGCTCGTCTGTAACACAGGAGGAAATAGACACGGCGTTTGCGCGGACAAAGAAACGCGCGGCACGGCTGGAGAAAGAGGCCGGACTGCGCAGAAACGGTCTTTGGCGCGTGGTGGCGGCGGTTTCCGCCGTGGCTGCGGCTGTCGCGCTCGGTGTCTTTGCGGGGATGCGCATCTCCGCTCCGGAGGAAGCCCCCGGACAGTTCGAGATTGTCGCCGACTGCGGGCAAAGGAGCGATGTGCTGCTTCCGGACGGCAGTCGGATAAGACTTAATTCTGCAAGTCGCGTCTCATATTCAACTGAATACGGAAAAACGAACAGGGACATATCCCTCGATGGCGAGGCCTTCTTTGAAGTGGCGAAGAACGCCGAGCTTCCGTTTGTCGTCAGCACCGGGAACATCAGCGTAGAGGCTCTCGGAACGAAGTTCAATGTCCGTTCCTATAGGGATGGCGACGAGACAGTCACGCTCGTTGAGGGCAAGGTCCTTACAACGGATGGAGAGAGCGAAGCTGTGCTATTGCCGCATCAGTGCGTCTCGTTCGACAAGGCAGTTGGGAAACTCGGACAGCCGAAGTCGACGGACGTCTCTTCTGAAGTGCCGTGGTTGTGCAATGAGGTTGCGTTCAACGACGACAGCCTAACCGAGGTCGCCGCCGAGTTGGCGCGCCTCTACGGCGTGCGGGTGGTCTTTGTGGACGAGGACATAAGGGACTTCCGCTACACCGGTGTGATTCCCAATACATCGCTCAATGCGATTCTCGGGATAATCACCGAGACCTCCCCAGTGTCATGGACAATAGAAGGGAGTATAGTGAAACTTTCAGGACGTGACCGGTAGCATGCCTGGAAAGCCTGACACAATAATACAAATAATAACCAAACAAAGCGATGCACCACAGATTAATGAAATGGGTATTGGCAATACTCGTCGCGACGGCTTTCGCCGTGCCGTCGTGGGGACAACAAATTACTGTTTCTGTGAAGAATAGCCCTCTTTCAGAGGTCCTTTCTGTCGTTGAGAAACAGGGCGACTTCAAATTCTTCTATAGCAGTGCACTTCCTGATTTGGACAGGAAAGTCAGCATTGACGTACAGGACAAGCCATTGAAGGCCGTTCTCGATGTGCTTTTTTCAGGAACTGCGATTTCATACGAAATCAAGAATCCGAAACTCGTAGTGCTTTCTCCGCGTCTGCGTAAGGAGGAGGCTCCGAAGACTCAGGAAAGGAAAGTAAGTGGAGCGGTTATCGATTCGGACGGAGTTCCGGTTATAGCCATGAGTGTGCTTGAGGAAGGTACGTCCAATGGCACGATGACCGACGCGGACGGAAAATATACAATAACGCTGATTGGAAAAGATCCCTCGCTGCGTTACGAGGCTCTGGGCTACAAGGTTGTGACAGAGAAAGTTGCCGGACGTGCCGTTATTGATATCACCACCGAGGTTGAGGCCATCGCCCTTGACGCAGTCGTCGCAATAGGTTACGGAACTGCGAAAAAGCGCGACCTCACCACTGCAATCTCTACCGTCTCCACCGATGATATGAAGACACGTCCGATTACCGACGCAGCCGGCTTCATCCAGGGAAAGGTTGCTGGAGTCACGGCACAACAGACAAGCGGACTCCCTGGCAGCGGAATGACTATCCGCGTGCGTGGTGCCTCTTCCATCGCCTCCAGCAATGATCCTCTCTATGTCGTTGATGGCGTGCCTGTCGGAGAGGGAAGCTACGCGATTGCCTACCTGTCTCCTTCCGACATTGAATCCATGCAGATTCTCAAGGACGCCTCCTCTGCAGCGATTTACGGTTCGCGTGCCGCCAATGGAGTCGTGCTGATTACTACAAAGGGTGGAAAGGCCGGCAAAGGAACGCAGATTTCCTTCAACTCATACGTTGGACTCACGGCAGTGGCCCGCACCTTCGATGTTCTGAACCATGAACAGTATAAGGAACTTCTTGTGGATGAGGGACTTCAATCAATAGTTGAGGAAATGCCATACGGACTGAAGGACGAGACCGACTGGATAAAAGAGACCTATAGGAACGGTCTTGCGCAGAACTATCAACTTTCAGTCTCCAACGCGACTGACAAGGCGAAGTACTATGCCAGCGCAGGCTACTCTGACGAGACTGGTGTCATTCGTTCCACCTATAGCCGCCGTTTCAACATGAAGGTCAATACCGAGTGGAAGCTTTTTGACTGGCTTCGCTTCGGCACCGACATCGCCTATTCCAATGGACGTTCAAATGGAGTGAACACCGGAATGGGCGCGAATAATGGAGGCGTGGTCATCTCCGCGCTCTGTACCCCGACCTACGCCAAGGTCTGGGACGAGGCCAACCCCGAGTATTATTGGACGAATTTCTATGGTCTGAGCGGACTCAACTCTCCGGTCGAGAACATAGCACGGACGCAGAACAATTTCTCTTCATACGATCGTCTCATCGCCTCTGGGGCGCTGACCGTTGATATCGTGAAGGGGCTTCGCTTCAAATCAACGGTCTCAATGGATCGCCGCTGGGGTCATGGTTACACCTATCTTGACCCGGTCAGCACCGTGTTCGGACGTAAGGCCCATGGTTCAGTGACTGACACCCGCAACGACGACAGGAGGATGATCTATGACAATATCCTGACCTACAACGGTCTCTGGGGAGGGCACAGCCTTGAGGCCATGGTCGGAACTTCCGCTACAACTTCAGACTATCAGGCACTCACCGCAGGCAAGAACTATCTGATGTCAGACCACAGCGTCTTCGGCCTCAATGCTGGCAACAAGCCGGGTTCAATTGGACAGAACTGGTCGAAGTGGTCTATCATGTCCTACCTCGGCCGAATCTCCTACAATTACTCCAGCCGTTACTACATCACCGCCAACTTCCGCGCAGACGGCTCCAGCAAGCTCGCTCCGGGGCACAAATGGGGATTCTTTCCATCGGTTTCTGCGGCGTGGCGAATCAGTGGGGAACCATGGATGGAAGGTGTCTCATGGCTTGACGACTTAAAGCTACGTGCAGGATGGGGACAGCTCGGCAATCAGGCCGGCCTCGCAGATTATGCATGGGTGGAGAAATATGGCATCACCTATTACGACTACACCAAGCCTGAATATGCCACGGCCGTGCCTACCATCGGCAACCTCAGTGCCATGGGCAACACCGACCTGACATGGGAAACCACCAACCAAGCGAATGTCGGAATAGACTTCTCTATGTTCGGAGGCCGCCTGAATCTCACGATGGATGGTTACTATAAATACACCACCGATCTTCTTCTCAATGTTCCGCTTCCTTCCACAGCTAAGGTAGGCAGCATCTACCGCAATGAGGGAGAAATGTCCAATTGGGGAATAGAATTCTCCCTGAACTCCGTGAACATCGACAGGAACAACTTCCGTTGGAACACAGACTTCAATATTTCTATGAACCGCAACAGGCTTGAAAGTCTCCGTCTCCAGAAGATATACTATTTCGCCGGCACCTCTGACCAGCAGGGACGGGAGTCCGTAATCAGAATGGAGGAAGGGCATCCGCTCTCGCAGTTCTACGGATATGTTTCCAGAGGCGTAGATTCACAGACGGGAAACATAGTCTATGAGGATAGGAATAATGACGGGCGCATAACCGATGCGGACAAGATATTATGGATAGGTGATGCGAATCCGGACTTCACTTTCGGTCTCACCAACACCCTGACCTGGAAGGGGCTCAGCCTCTCTTTCCTTATCACCGGTTCTGTGGGTAACGACATCTACAATGCCTCACGTGTCGAGCTTGTCAGCATGAACAACGGATATAACCAGATTACTGATGTTTTGCGGCGTTGGCGCAGTCCTGGTGATGTCACCGATATGCCGAAGGCCGGCGGAACGGACAATCTCAAGGTGTCCTCACGTTTCGTGGAGGACGGTTCTTATGTGAAACTCAAGAACATAACCCTTTCATACGACATACGTCACCCTGCCCTCAAGAAAGCCCATATCTCAAGCATACGACCATACATAACCTGCGGCAACGTGCTGACCCTCACCAAGTACAGCGGCTATGACCCTGAAGTCAGCGAATACACGGCCGCAACAAAGATGGGAGTCGATTGGGGATCATATCCGAATGTGAAGACATTCATTTTTGGACTGAATGTAGAATTCTAAAAATGGGGAAAATGATTATGAAGAATATATATCGCACATCTGTAATCGCAGCAATTGCTCTGCTGGCGCTTTCCTGCCAGCTCGACCTGATGCCGATCACAGAATATGGAACGGAAAAGAAAGAAGAGGGCGGCAGCGAGAATCCCTATGAACTGCGAGCCGACATTGAGGGTCTGCGCAACGCAATGTACAATAGTTGGGTGCCGACCATCACTTTTGTCGGAACGCTCTACTATCAGGTTATGTCAGAGTGTCGTCTCGACAACTCCTACAACGGGACGAACAACGCCAAGCTTCTTGACATCGAAGGCAACAAGATAAGTCCTTCCAATGAGGATGTGGCCGTCACGTGGACTCGCTATTTCCAGCAGGTGAGCAACGCTAACACCCTCATCAACTATGCAGACTCCGTCTTTGTGAAGGATGAGTCATGGAACGATGAGCAGGAGAAGAACCTTTGGCAAGCCGAGGCATACTGTTTCCGCAGTTGGCTATGGCTTCAAGCGACTTCCCTCTGGGGAGACATCCCGATGACAACGGTGGTGCCGCCTTCAATCACGACTGAGAATGTGGAAGAAGTCTATCCTCTCTATTATCCGGAAGCCACGCCAGTCCTTGATATCTATCGCAAGATTATCAACGACCTTGAATTTGCTTGCCAGTACGCTCCTGACACCGATCCGACAAACAAGGCATTTTTTACCAAAGCATTTGCGCATGGTCTTTTGGCTCGTTTGTATGCCCGCGACACCGAACTTCGCGACTGGAGCAAAGTTGCCGATAACTGTGAGGCTCTGGAGAAGTGCGGCTATACGCTTTCTCCGAAATACGATGACCTCTGGGGATTCAACGAGACAGACGCCTTCAGGAATAACCCCGAGACCATCTTTGAGCTCCAAAGTACGAAAAGTTCCGGAGACCGACTGGCCTATATGTACTATTACGACCAGTACAGCAACCGAACGAACTTCGGATGGGCAAAGTACCTCACTCCTTCCCGCAACCTGCTCGCCGCCTTTGATAAGGCCGGTGACACAGAACGCCTGAATGCCTCAGTGAAATACGACCAGTGCACATGGTCGCTATACTATCCTTCAAGCAATTATCCGTTTGCCTATAAGGTCCGCACCAATGCCAGCAGCATAATCTTCATGCGCCTTGCCGAGATTTACCTGCTTCACGCTGAGGCTCTTGCAGCACAGGGAGACCTCAAGGGCGCGACCGGCTATGTAAACAAGGTTCGCGAGCGCGTGCATCTGAAGAAAATCGATCAGCCGTCAGACTATGAGACAATGCTCGGTCTCATCCTAGACGAACGCCGTCTTGAACTCGCATTCGAGGGTTTCCGCTTTTTTGATGTGGCCCGCTACGGATGGGAGAAAGTAAAGGCCATACACGACGCGATGCCGGAAGAGGATTCATATTGGCAGGCCCGTCGTCCGTTCGAGAAGACAGACCTGCTTCTTCCTATTCCCCAGGGTGAGATTGACAAGAACCCGAACCTCAGGCAGAACGCCGGGTATTAATGCTTATAAAAACCTAAAAACGCCTCAATTTGAGGATTATTCAGATAAATTGAAATGAGAAAAGTTGTTTATATTGTTTCATTAATTTTTGTGTTGGCCGCACTTCCCCTTTCGGCGAGGAAAGGGGAAGAAAGGTGGAGCCGGGAGAAGGCAGAGGAGTGGTATGCCGGGCAGGGCTGGATCGTGGGATGTAACTATGTTCCCTCAACGGCGATAAACCAGATTGAGATGTGGCAGGAGAGCACTTTCGATCCACAGACCATCGACCGCGAACTCGGATATGCCGAAGGGCTCGGATTTAACACCATCCGCGTGTTTCTCTCACATCTTGTCTATCTCGACGACCCCAAGGGATTCAAGTCTCGCTTCAGCCGGTTCCTTGACATCTGCGAGAGTCACGACATACGGGTTATTGTCTCATTCTGGACCAACGGCGGGAAATGCCTCGAACCGCATCTTGGAACGCAGCCGGAGAGTGTTCCTGGAGTGCACAACTCCGGATGGTGTATGGTTCCTGGGGCTGAATGGGTGAACGACCCATCGACATGGCCTGAGCTAGAAAAAATGGTCAAGGACATTCTGCACAGCTATAGGAAAGACAGCCGAGTGCTGATGTGGTGTCTCTACAACGAGCCGGAGCATCACCGCCGTGGGGTTACTGATTCCGTTCCCCTGCTTGAGGCGACCTTTCGTTGGGCGAGGGAAGTCAATCCGTCCCAACCGCTGACCGCACCGCTCTGGTCGTGGGTGGGCAACAATATCACTTCGCTTCCCGAGGTTTCTTTTATGCTGGAAAACAGCGACGTCATCACATTTCACGCCTACGACACTCCGGCATCGCTTGAGCGCTACATAAAGCAGCTCCTGCCTTACCGCAGACCGATGATCTGCACGGAGTTCCTTGCACGCGGGAAAATGAACTCGACATTCGAGGGTTCTTATCCGATATTCCGGAAATACAACGTCGGCGCGGTGAATTTCGGACTTGTCGCCGGCAAATGTAATTTCCACTATGACTGGAATAAGGTTGATGCCGATGGAAACTCTATTCCATGGACCGAGGAACCTGAGATATGGTTTCACGACATATTCCGCCCCGATGGGACACCGTGGAGTGAGACGGAGGTTGAATATATACGTAACTTCATAAAAGACAATAAATAACACAGAACCATGAAAAAGATTTTTTTGATATTTCCGGTATTGGCGGTAATGCTTCTGTTTGCCTGTCAGAAAACGCCGGATGTGCATATAACAGAGCATGAAAAGGCAAAAACCGTGACGGTCGAGGCCCCTGCGGGTTTCGTGTGGGGTGAGGACGACAGGATTGTCGTAAACGGTATGAAGTCGTCGCTCACGGAACTTGACATGGAAGACGACACGCGGGTCACATTTTCATTTAACGTTGGAGTGGAGGTGCCTCATTGCGCCGTCTATCCAGTGTCAATGTTTGATTCCTGGTCTAAGGAGGACAAGACTGCTAAGGTGGTGATTCCGACGGTGCAGACTTCGGATGGAAATACGATAAACACGGAGACCAAACTGATGCTCGGATACGGCGACGAACTCGGAAAGGTTGAGATTTCGGATGCTATGGCATATATACGCCTCACTCCGACCAAGGGAGAGACGGCGTTCAACATCAGTTCGGTGAAGGTTAGCGACCCTGAAGGATATGCCGTCAGCGGCAAGTTCACCGCAAGGTTCTCGGAAGAGGGGTGCACGCTTGAGAACACGAAACAGGACGGGAGCATCATCAACGTGACTTGCGGCGCGACCGGGGCGGCTCTTGGCTCTGACATATTTTTCGCTGTTCCGGCAAAGACCTATTCCAAGGGACTACAGTTTGAGATTTATGACATGGACGGAAGTTTTCAGGACATGATTTTTCCTTCCGAGGGCGAATTTGTGGCTGAGGCTGGCAAAACCTACACTAAGGCCTTCGTATACGAACCGAAGAGCATACTTGACCTCGGAGAGATTCCGAACGTCGAAATCTGGAACAGGTTCGCGGCAAAGATCAGAGGAGGCGAGGATTTCACCGGACGCAGTTTCAAGCTCACGGCCAACATATCCTCTGACAACCTTGAAATGGCAGACGGTGTGTTTAACGGAAAGCTTGACGGCAACGGGAAGACAATCAGCCGTTCCGCAGCCACAAGACCTCTGTTCCGCGAACTCGGCGCCGAGGCTGAAGTCACAAACCTCACGCTTACGGGAGAATTTTCCGCATTTGAAAAACCTTATGAGTATGGCAATGCCGCCTTGGCTCAGATTAACCTCGGAAATGTAACAAACGTGTCAGCAAACTGTTCCGTGAATCTGAGGCTTGACGGCGTGCCGTCTTTGCTCGGCGGGCTCGTCGCGCAGAACGGAGGCGTGATGAAAAGATGCACTAACGACGGAAATGTCACGCTTGAGGTTGCAGTAGGTGACCAAAACGGAAAGGATGTCGCTTGCGCCAACTTCGGAGGCGGACTCGCCGCATACGGACATACGATTGCCGGACTTGACTCCAATACGGGTCTCTATTTCGCCGATGCAGAGTGCAAGGCTGGTAAGTTCGTCGATTGCGTGAATAATGGAAGCATCAGCGTGAAAGCCACATCTGGTTCAAAGGCGCTGGGCGTGTCAACTTATGGTGGAATCTGCGGAGTCGTCGAACTTGACGGGGCCGTGTTTGAAAACTGTCGCAACACCGGGGCGATTTCCCGCATTTCTGATGGTGAGGGCTCAAGCGGCGGCTCAACTTGCGTTGGAGGCATACTCGGACGTTGCGCGGGAACATTCGCCAACGACTGGAAGGACAACGGTGCGCAGATTTGCATTAACGGTGGCAAGAGCTACTCCATGACAGTCACGGGGTGCGAGAATTCGGGCGCACTGCTCAGCAAATGTCGTCACAGCGGGTGTCTCAACAACGGCAATTCTCCTGCTCGTCTTGACAATGTGGGTGGTGTCGTTGGTGCTGCGATAGGAAAGGATGACGGCAAAGTGACTCTTTCTGAATGTACCAACACAGGCGCGGTGACAGGCGGCTGGGCAACTTCCGTAAACACGACTGTTCTTGGCGGAATCATAGGTCTTGCGCAGAATGTGAAAATGACGGATTGTGTTTCAAACGGGGCAGTCTCGGCGCTTGAAAACACCTGTGTCGGTGCCGCAGGAGGCTTTACGGGATTTTCGTTCAAGGGCGTGTCTGTGACTGGGGAAAGCAGCTGCGGAGCGACATTCAAACTGGCCAAACTCAACGAGGATTTGGCGATGCTCTGGGGACTTGCATTCGGAAACGTCAAGGAGAACGCCACAATTGAAGGAGCGTCATTTAGTTGCTCGGCGAATATCGATGGGGCTGAGCTTGAACTTACCGCCGACAACTTCGCGGACTACATCTGCAACACAGCCAGCAAGGTTCAGCCAACGGTTTCCGGCTGCAAGTGGACGAAATAAATAGGATGATAATCCAGCTCCCCTCATCGAACTTGAAATGGGGGGAGGAAAACTAAAAACATAAAAATATGGAAAACACTAAAATTTATTGCCCTCCCCAAATGTGGTGCGGCGAAGTGAGAGCGGAACAAGGTTTCGCGGCTTCCGGATTCAGTGATACGGAAGGAACGGAAGATGTCACGATAAATGGTGCCTACATCGGCCTGTAGTTTAACCTCTAAAACTATGATGATTATGAAAATGAATTATGCCGCCATGGCATTTGCACTCGTAGGACTGTGCATCGCGTCCTGCAGCAAGGAACAGATTGGCGATGGGCGGATTGAGTCTTCGTCAGAAAAAGTTGAACTCCGCATCGCCGCGGGCAATCCGACAAAGACCACGTTCACCGACCCTGCTGTCGGGGATTACAGCGTGAAATGGGAAGATGCGACCGACAAAATCGGGCTTTTCATCGCGGACAAGACCGCCAATGCGGAAGCAGGACTCACGAGAAATGAGGGTGAAAAGGCGTATTTCCTTTCCGAGGTTTCCGGATATGCTGCGGAAGACATGCTCTACGCCTACTATCCGTATGCTGCCCCGGCCGAGGGAGAAACGGTGACCGCCAACGCAGTCAAGCTGTCCATTCCGGCCGCACAGACTCAGAAGGCCGGATTTAACGGTATCTATAACCCGATGGTGGCCGTTCCTGTCGCGCTTCCTGCCCCGGGCACTGTAGTTGAGGAGCCGCTCAAGTTCAGGCATCTCGGTGCGATGGTGGAGTTGAAGATAAAGGGCGACGCGACGAAGCATGCCGGAGAAAAAATCACTTCCGTATCATTTGTTGCAAAGGACGGCGGCAAGGTTGCGGGTGAGTTCTCTTTTGATCTTACGAAAGTTACAAAGACTGGAGCACTTGCCGAGTATGTCGGCTCGTCAGAGACAGTTAGCGTTTCTCCAGAGACTCCGATTGTTGTTTCAGCCGAGGGTGTATCTGTGTTCATGACGGTCATTCCGGGCTCATACACAGGCGTTTTCACTGTCACGACGACTTCCGCTGCAACGGAAGGGGAAGGCGCCGCAACCGAAGAAACTACAACCAAGGAGAATACGCGCACCTACTCATATGCTTCCGGATACGACTACAAACGGGCGAGCCTCACGCGCTACATCCTTGACCTTGACAACGCTAAGGAAATGGCTGACGAAATCAGGACGATTGCCGATTGGGAAGCCTTTGTTACAGCTGTGAAGAGTGGCAATAACTACGTGGGTAAGACTGTCAGCCTCGTCAACGACATTATCGCCGAGAATCTTTCTATTGCGACAGGAACTTTTGACGGCAAGTTCGCAGGCAATGGTCACACAATCACGCAGACTGCAAACACTCGTCCGCTTTTCGAAACCCTCGGGGAGAATGCCGAGGTTGCCAACCTTAAGCTTACGGGAGCATTCACAAGCTTCGAAAAGCCATACGAATGGGGCAACGCCGCTCTTGCAAAAGTAAATCTCGGAACAGTTTCCGACGTCACCGTGAACTGTCCGGTGAACAATATTACGGTAAACGAGGCTATGCTCATCGGTGCTCTTGTCGCGCAGAACGGAGGCACGCTTCAGAGCTGCAAGAACCTCGGAGATATTATACTGAAAATACATAACCCTAATACTGACAAGCATATCGCGAACCTCGGAGGCGGTCTTGCGGCGTTCGGAAACACGATGGGCGCGGTAGTAGAGGCATCCGGAATCTATGGAAAGAAGGATGCCGTTCTGAAGCCGGGCAAGTTCATCGGATGCGTGAATGAAGGAAAGATTTCTGTGGCAGCATCTTCTGAGGGAAAAGAGAAAGTTGTCGGAATATCTGTCTATGGCGGAATCTGCGGTTCAGTTCAGACTGACGGAGTTGTTTTTGACGGCTGTTCGAACAGCGGAACCATAAGCCGTATTTCTGATGGAGAACAGTCACTCAACGCTTCCACATCCGTCGGTGGTATACTAGGATGCTGCAACGCTGCTAACTACGGCAATAATGGCGACCAAACATATGTGAATGTAGGAGGTGACGGGGCAGGCATATCTGTAGTTATCAAAAACAGCTCGAATACCGGTCAGTTATTCAGCAGTTGCCGTCACTGGGGTGGTGTAGGAAATGGAAACTCCGGTGCGAGACATGACAATGTCGGAGGAATTGTCGGCGCTGTGATTGGCGGGGACACGAAACCATCTTCTATCAGCGGCTGCCGCAACAATGGCACAATCTCAGGAGGATGGATGAACGTAAACACCACGGTACTCGGAGGTATTGCGGGCCTTGCAAAGAACGTTAATATTGAAAACTGCGAGTCTGCCGGCGTACTGAAGAATGGCAACAATCTCTGCGTTGGCGCTGTCGGAGGTTTTGTTGCCTATGCAAAGAAAGCCGTCGCTATAAGCGGGAATAGTTCATGTACAGCATCCTTTGAGATGAAGAAGTTGAGTGATAATCTCTTCTGGGGGCTTGTATTCGGAAACGTCACAGAGAACGCTGCCATTGACGGTGCTTCATTCAGCTGTTCGGCGAATATCGATGGGGCTGAACTTGAACTTACCGCCGACAACTTCATGGACTATCTGTACAACACAGCCAGCAAGGTACAGCCGACGGTGAGAAAATGCACTTGGAGCAAATAATTTGAACAACCCGGCCATCACGGCACGAATTTATGTGCGTGATGGCCGGACTTTCTGAAGAATAACTGATTATGGACAGATGTTGCGCAACTAAGAAATATGAGAAAAACAAACTGCTTCAGATTTTTTGGAAGGTTTCTAAACGTATTTGGGAAATTACAACTTTGGCAGTCTTTGTAGCCTCGGGAGTGGTCTCCTGCACCAAGACACCTCAGGAACAGAGAGTGCCGGACAGACCGGAGAAGACAACTCCTTCTGAGTACATTTATGTGCAGGGGCGTTCGCTGATGAAACCGGACAAGACCATATTTCTGATGAAAGGAGTAGATCTTGCGGGGTGGCTGAGTCCGGACGGGGCGCTGTTCGGATTTACGAAAACCCGGGCCGAAAGGGACCTGAACCTGATGTTCTGTCAGATTGCAGGACCCAAGAGAGCAGCGGCGTTCTGGAAGAGGCATAAGGACGGCTTCATTACGGAGGAGGACATACGCTACATCGCGAAATGTGGGGCGAACACCATCAGGGTCCCGTTCGACTGGCGGCTCTTTTCTTCCGACACGGACTTTATGGGAATGACCGCAGATCAGGACGGATTCACGCGGCTCGACAATCTCATGAAATGGTGCAGCGCGGCAGGGCTTTATGTGATTCTTGACATGAAGGCAGCCCCTGGTGGGCAGACCGGCGACTGGAGCGACAACGGCTGTGGCTACCCATGGCTTCTCGGCGGAAAGGCCCAACAGACGGAGATGACGAAAATCTGGAGCGAGATGGCCAAAAGATACAAGGCCGAAAAAAGCCTTCTGGGATATGAAATTATGGACTCCCCTCTCTGTGCCGATGCCAAGTTCAACGCTCTTCTCTCCAAGGTTGAGCCGCTCTGCCGCAAGATCGTCAAGGCCATACGCGCAGCCGACAAGAATCACGTGATAATCCTCGACGCCGTCCGTGACGGACAGGACTTCAGTTGCTACAGCGACTTCGAGTTCGATGACAACATCCTCTACACCGGTCATGCCGACACCCCGTCAGCCTTTGATTCGGCTTTGGACGCAATCGTCCGTTTTCGCGAGTATAACACTGGACTTCCCGCACTGCTTTCGGGGGTCAATCCCGGTGCAAACGGCAGCCGGATGGCAAAGAAGATGAACGAGAATAATGTGGGATATACATTTACTCCCTACAAAAGTTATGAGGGCGACTGCTCGCTCCTTTCATTCGGACCCGTGACAGGATGGAACATCGTGACGAGGTTTGCGGATTCCAAAAGAACGACGTTCGACGACCTGCACGCCCTCGGAAATTTCAATGTTGGAGATGTTGCTGAATCCCTTGTGGACTTTTCCAATGCCTGTCGATTCTCCGAATGCAGGAAAAATAAGAGCGTCGAAGCCGCTTTCTGACGATGCCGACGAAAATATGATATATCCGTATAAAAAGAAAGAATCTCACAAATGAAACGAAAACTCGCACTCATCACTCTGATTTCCTCGATATGCCTATTCCTCTTTACCACACAGGCCGCATTCGCACAGGGAGGATTTCTCAAGGTTCAGGGAAAAGACATCGTGAAGCCCGATGGCACCAAATTCTTCATCAAGGGGACGAATCTCGGAAACTGGCTGAATCCAGAAGGGTATATGTTCGGATTTACGAAGACGAACTCCGCATCGATGATTGACCGCATGTTCAAGGAACTTGTCGGCGAAGAATACACGGCATCATTCTGGAAGAAGTTCAAGGATAATTACATAACACGCGAGGACATCCGTTTCATCAAGAGCACTGGCGCGAACACCATCCGTCTTCCGTTGCACTACCGCCTTTTTACCGAAGAGGACTATATGGGTCTCACTTCGGAGCAGGACGGATTCAAGAGAATCGATGACGTGCTGGGCTGGTGCAACGAGTTCGGGCTCTACCTCATCCTCGACATGCACTGCGCTCCGGGAGGACAGGGCGGTGGAAATGTCGATGACAGCTTCGGCTATCCGTGGCTGTTCGAGGACTCCGAGTGTCAGGATGAGTTGGAGAAAATCTGGATGAGCATCGCTGAGCGCTACAAGGATAACCCTCTCGTGCTCGGTTATGAGTTACTGAACGAGCCCATTGAGCACCGTCCGACGACGGATAGTTGGAACGTGCTCTACTACCCGAAGCTCGAACCGCTCTACAAGAGGCTCACGGCGGCCATCCGTGCCATCGACAAAAACCACATCATCATCCTCGGCGGAGCACGAGGCAACACTGAGTTTTCGATGTTCACCGACTGGAAGTTTGATTCGAATCTCATGTACACCTGCCACTGCTATTTCAAGGACGCGCCTGAAAAGAGTGTGAAGTATCTCGTGGAGTTCCGCGACAGGACAGGAGTTCCGATGTTTGTTGGCGAGACGGGGCATCTGACGATGGAACAGCAGCTTGCGATGAGCAAGTATTTTATTTCCAATAATTTGGGTTATACCTACTGGCCGTACAAGAAGATGAAGACAGGGGGCTCTTTCGTAAATTTCACACCGTCCGCAGGCTGGGACAGCATAGTCTCCTTCTCCGAAGCCGACCGCAGCAGCTACCCTGCCATCCGTAGCGCCCGTCCGGACCAGAGTATAGCGAAGAACGCAATGCAGTCCTTCCTTGAGCAATGCAAGTTCTCCAACTGCAAGGTGGACCAGAACTACATCAACACGACGCTGATGAAATAGTGCGGAAAAGAAAAACTATAAGATGAAAAACGCCATTATTCAAACTCTTCTGACAGTTGTTGTGCTGTCCTTGTTGCCATTTGTCTCCAATGCCGAACCGGACAGACTGCCGTGCGACAATCCTGTTGCGAATCCGGACGCGGTCGTAGTGTCGGGGAATGCCAGATTCACGGTCCTCACGTCGCGGCTCGTGCGTATGGAATGGGCGGATGACGGACATTTCGAGGATAATGCAACGCTCGGAGTCGTTAACCGAAGACTTGACGTGCCGCAGTTCAAGGTCAGAAAGTCGCGTAACAGGACGGTCATCGAGACGGAGGACTTGAAGCTCGTCTATTCCGGAAAGGGAAAGTTCGACACATCAAATCTCTCCGTGACGTTTAACATGGTTCAAGGCGATAGTGCGTACAGAATAGTATGGCGTCCGGGAATGGACGAGGGAGGCAACCTGCTCGGCACCTGCCGCACGCTTGACAGCTGTGACGGGGAGAAGACCATAGACCCGTTTGACAAGGGAGTTGTATCCCGTGACGGCTGGGCTGTGATTGATGAGTCGGAGCGCCATATACTCAAGCCGGTAGATTCGGACTGGAAGAGTTGGGTCGCACAGCGTGGGGACGGGGAAAGGCAGGACTGGTACATCTTCGCCTACGGACATGACTATAAGGCCGCCGTTTCGGATTTTACGAAGATTTCAGGAAAGGTTCCTTTGCCTCCTAAATGGGCATTCGGCTACTGGTGGAGCCGCTATTGGCAGTATTCGGACTTCGAGATTGTCGGTCTGTGCCGAGAAATCCGTTCCTACGGAATTCCGATTGACGTGATGATAATAGACATGGACTGGCACGAGGTGTTCTCGCTGAAACTGGGCGGCTGCCTGAAAGATGACTTCGGAGAGTCTATCGGGTGGACCGGCTACACCTGGCAGAAGCAGCTTTTTCCGTCACCTGAGAACTGTCTTTCCGAACTTCACGGGCTTGGCGTCAAGACTGCGCTTAACTTACACTTCAATGAGGGAATACAGCCTTTTGAGGAACCTTATGGTCGTTTTGTCAAGGACTACCTGTCAAGGACTTCTGAATATGATGGTCCCCAAGGCTATGTCTATGGCACGGAACCATATCATTATGCAGGAGTGAAGAAACCTGCCGGTGAGGGAAAGGCTGGGCAGCCGGCACCGGTTCCGCATAGGATGAGCCAGATTGAATGGGCTGATGCCTATTTTAATTCCATTATTCATCCTATTGAAAAACAAGGAGTTGATTTTTGGTGGCAGGACTGGCAGCAGTGGAAGTATAGCCGCTATGTTCCCGGACTAAGTAACACTTTCTGGCTGAATTGGTGTTTCTTCAACGACAAGGTGAGGCGTACGGAGCACCTCGGGATTCAGGCTCCGAGACCTATGATATATCATAGATGGGGAGGAATAGGAAGCCACCGCTACCCGGTCGGATTCTCCGGCGATACCTACGCCACATGGAAAGTTCTCGGTTATCTTCCGTATTTTACCGCTACAGCCTCGAACGTGGCATACGGCTACTGGGGTCATGACATCGGGGGATTCAAGAAATATGAGGGGATGAAGTCCACAAACCCTGAACTCTACACCCGCTGGCTTCAGTACGGCGTGTTCACCCCCATTTTCAAGACGCACTCCACAAAGGACCCCGTGATTGAAAAGCATTTTTGGAAATTCCCCGACCATTTCCCTGCTATGCGCGACGCCATCCGCCTGCGCTACAGTCTATCACCATACATCTACACCTCCGCCCGCGAGGCCTTCGATACCGGCATTTCCATCTGCCGTCCGCTCTACTACGACCATCCGGAAGTTCCCGAGGCATACTCCTTCACGCAGGAATATATGTTCGGTGATGACATTCTCGCGACTGTCGTCTGTGAACCTACGGACAGCGTTACAGGGTTAGCACCACGCACAATATGGTTTCCGGAAGGATCGGACTGGTTCGATGTGGCTTCGGGCAGAATGTTCCGTGGCGGTGTCACAGAAACGCTCCGCTACACAATAAACGAGAATCCGTGGTTTGTCAGGGCCGGAGCCATAATCCCTATGGCATCCGAGAAAATCACATCCTTGCAGGGCACAGACAACACTCTGCGGCTGTTAGTTGCTCCCGGCTATGGCAGCAGCACAGCGAAAGTTTATGAAGACGACGGCCAGACGCAGGCATACGTTTCAGAATATGCGACAACGACAATAAGCAAACGTTCCGACGCACGAAGCACGCATATAGAAGTGACTCCGCGCACGGGCCGGTTCGCCTCCGCCGCGCAGTCCCGCCGCGTCATAATTGAGCTCGCTAACTCATACGCACCGTCAGAAGTTCTTTTCAACGGTGTCCCCGTCCGCTATTCGCGTTTTGCCGGACAGGATTTTTCCGGAAACGAAGCCCCCTCCGAGGCACTATGGACCTACGACGGGGCGAACGTGACCTTGAAGATATATCTCCCTGAATCCGATATCAGCGAATGCCTCACGGTGGATTGCAGATTTCCTGAGTTTTCTCCGGAAGATATTGCGCTCCTTGACGGGGCGAAGGGGCGGATTGGCAGGATGAGGAAGTTCGCTCCGGAGGCAAAGATGGCTTTCGGAACCTATGTGGACCGCATCTGCAAGATGCCTGATTCCTTTCTAGCGATTCTCCAATGCGGCAGCTTCATAACTGAAGACCCACATGGCGCCCCAGCCTATCTCTCTGAATTTGACTCGTCTGCAGCCTTGGATGATCTTGAATCCATAGGTAAACTTCCGCCAGATTTTATCGTCCGCCTCCGTGCCCAATTGATTGGCGAATAAGGGCGCGTCCTCGGCGTCTGCGATGCTCTCAACAGAATCGAAGCTCACGTATGTATCTGCTTTGTGGCATACACTATTATGCTTGAGGAGGAACCCAAGGTGGCGCCCTATATTCATCCGACTATGCCGGCGAGGAGGGATGCAAAATCGTTTATGTCA
>ENA-OUQC01000081-OUQC01000081.1-human-gut-metagenome-genome-assembly--contig:-NODE-81-length-93539-cov-11.013446_pt1 | contig 93539 bp, 55 predicted proteins | sample MGYA00237942_ERZ548815 | MGnify/ENA primary metagenome ERZ548815 (study PRJEB26490, sample SAMN05194722) | human gut metagenome | biome: terrestrial biome; feature: human-associated habitat; material...
AGGAGAGGGGTAACGTGGACAGAAAAAAGTGCGTGGGATTTGAGAGTTTGATAAATGAGATAAGTTTAATATTCGCAAGAAGTTAGAATACTTGCGAAACATGAGAAACTAATAATATTATGGAAACCACAAATTACAAAAGGCCTTTGTTGGATGTCGTGGCCTTTTCTCCGGAGGGAGGTTTCGCCCAAAGCGGGGTGATGACAATCCAGAAATGGGTTTATGACGACAGCCAGAGTGATCAACTTAAATTTTAAATCGTTATGAAAAAGATATTTTACTTCTCTCTTGGGGCGGCTATGATGTTGTGCCTCACGAATTGTGCAAAAACAGAAGAACCGGGAAAACCGGACATTGTTCCGGGACCGGAAGAACAGGTGCTTGATTTCAGTCTCTATGCCGCAACTCCGACTTTGAAGACCGTAAATGACGGACTTGACACCAAATGGGCTTCAGGAGACGCAATCAATCTCTTCCACGCAGCAGCAGGGCAGAAAACATACATCAACGACGGAAAGTTTTCTCTCTCTTCCGAAGATGTCGTGAACGGACTTTTCAAAGGAAAATTGTCACAGGCTCTTGCAGGGGGGGGCAGCTATGATTGGTATGCGGTCTATCCATACAATTCTGCGAATACGACCCCTGCCGGAACATCTGCTTCGGATGCGGCTCCGGTCAAAATCGGAGACCTTTCGGTGACGCAGAACGGCAACGACAGCAAGGCACATCTCGCAGGTGAAATCTGCCCTCTTTACGGAGTGGCAAAGGCTGTAGGGAGCGGTGATGTCCTTTCGATTCCGATGAGACAACTCACATCTGTCGCAGCCGTCAAGGTCATCAACACTGCCTCTGATCCTCTTACTGTTTCATCTATTTCATTTACTTCGACAGAGGATATCGTAGGCACATATTTCATTGATTACTCCAATCCCGAGTCTGTCGTCTATACCGCCACCTCCACTTCTGACGTGTCTTCGACCGCTCAGCTCAACATAGTCGGTGGTGCGGAGATTGCCAAGGACGGAAATGCTGTTTTCTACATTCCTATAAAGCCTCATAAAGTCGCGGGCGGGAAACTCTCCATTGCCGTAAATGGGGTCAATAAGGAAATCGATGTCGAGAATATCTCATTTGCAGCGGGCAGTATAGTGCCTATGGAGTATAGCTATGTGGTGGAAGAACCTGCACCTGCTGTAAATCTTGCATTGCGAAAGCCTGCCACTGCCGACTGTGAACACAATCCTGGCTCAATGTTTCACATAACGGATGGTGGACTTGCCAATATGTGGCAGTGTGACAAGACTCACGCGGAGCATTGGGCAAAGGTCGATCTCGGAGAAAAGCTGGCTCTCAACAACATCATCATCTCCTGGGATGGTGGTGCATACGCAAAGAACATCAAGGTAAGTCTTTCCACAAACGACGTGGACTACACTGAGGTCTATTCGGTTACTGACTGGTCGCCGGTGGCGGAACCGAGAGAGCCTGGCGAGCCCACTTGGACAAAAGTCGTTACAGATGCCAAGTTCAGCGCCACTGAAGCACAGTATATAAAGGTGGACTTCAATGGAGATTCTTTCGTCTATGGAATTACAATTTACGAACTTGAGGCATACTGCCGCAACTGACGAATGACACCACTTACTCTTTCCAGACCCTTTTCTTGAGCCAGAGCTTGAGGATGGGGTCTGTGATTTCTATCGTGTGGGGTGCTGTTATGGCGATGAGGTCCTTTTCCGTGAGGGACTTTTTCAGACGTGATATGTTGGCCGGGGTGCCCAATCTGTAGGCGTTCATGACGGAACTTTGCGTGAAGCCGTTGTGAATGCCGTCGGAAAGGACATGCAGGAAGTTCATCTGGTAGGACGAGAGGGATTCTGTCTGCTGGATGAACACAGGTTCGCAGGCGTCGAGAAGGCGGTCAGTTCCATATTTCAGGTCATCTTCTGTTGCGGAACCGTCCGTCCTCAGCCAGACGAACCATGCCAGTTGCTGCACATACGACGAGTATCTGTCCGTTATCTCGCAAATCTTGCCCGCAAGTTCCGGAGAGATGCTTTTCCCGGAGTTCGCGAATTTGCGGCAGATATATTCGCTCCAGTCCGACTCACTGATTTTCTTGAGGTAGAATATGTCCCCGAACCTGTAGAACGGGTAGCTCTGGTTCTGAAACATCTTCTCCATCATGTGCTTCTTGCTGCCGTAGAGACAATATGTCACATTGCTCTGATGCTGCCAGACACTGCGCAGTTTTTTCTGAAAAGTCAGTGAATCAGGAAAGTCGCCGATTTGCTGGAACTCGTCAATGCAGACGACTATCCTGATTCCCTTTTCCATCGCAATCAGTTCCGGAAGCTGCAGAACCTCTTCTGTAGTCCTGTTATCAGCATTATACTCAAGTGATACGGAGAAATCACTCAGCGGATCAGGGCCGATGCTTATCTTGGGCACGAACCGGCTGAGAAACATTTTCGCGTTCTCCATCCATTCTTCCCATTTGCCGGATGTTGCCCTGATTACAGAAGTGGCAAATGCGTTCACGAAATCATTCTCCGAACGGCATCCGAAAGCATCCATCCTTGCAATCCTGATTTTCTCGTTTTCAACGATTGAGCACACCTTATCGACAAGCGATGTTTTGCCCATTCTTCTCGGAGAAATGAGTATTGTATTCACTCCGTAGGTGAAATTCATTTTCAGGTTTTCGGTTTCCTCTCTTCTGTCTGTGAATGCGTCACCTTTGACCTTGACTCCGAAAACAAATGGTGATTCATCGTCCTTTATCATATCTTTAGTTTTTTCTGTTCGCAAATATAAACATTTTTAACAAACCTGTTTATAACAACCTTGTGAAAAATGTTTTTTCTTGGGAAAATGCTTTTTTTCCAAGAAATTCGATATGAAAAATATGACTTACCCCGATTATAGTTCCTCTTTCGGCCAGCCCTGGGCGTGGAGAGGGAGTTCGACGCCATCTGGGGTGACTATGACGGAGCCTACTTCCGGTTTGGCGCGGTGACCTATGATGTCGAAAAATTATCTACTTTGGAAAATTATTAACACTTTAAAAATTTTTCGTGTCTACTTTTCGGATCTGGTACAGAACAACTTGAATTATTGTTCAGTTTCCGGCAGTTCCAGCAGATCATCTCCGTCCATCAACCTGTCGAAGTCAGACTGGAAGAGGCGGTCCTGGATGACGCGGTATTTCTCGAATTCGGTTTCGGCGAATTCTTTGGCGTAGTCTGCGGAGACGTGGCCGGCGGTATCCAGGACGGGGTCTCCGCTGGCGTTCAGGAAGATGTCCACACGGTTTGCCCAATCCTCCATCGTCATCGGGATGTGACGGTTGGCCATACGCTCCGCCAGGTCCAGGAGGGCGTTGACAAGGTGGCCCATATCATCCAGCTCGGATTCCTTGAGGTAATTCTTGGCAACGCTTACATCGGTTTTGACAATCTTGCCGGAGGGGGCATTCTCCCATGTCGTCAGACCCATGTGTTCTTTCTCTGCGCTGGCCCGCTCCACGATTAACTCTGCGGCCGTATGACCATGTACGGCAAAATGGATCTTGTTTTGGATCCGCTTGTAGAAGAGCCTGGTCGTGGGAGCATCTTTGTTGTAGTCGATGGCCGTGGCGTAGATGTCGGTGATCTTTTGGTATGCACGGCGCTCACTGAGACGGATTTCCCGGATTTCGGCCAGCAGGTGCTCAAAATAGTCCTCTCCCAGGAAGGAGCCGTTCTGCATCCGCTTTTTGTCGATTACGTAGCCACGGATGGCGAATTGACGAAGAACATAGGTACACCATTGGCGGAACTGGGTGGCCCGGATGCTATTCACGCGATATCCGACACTGATAATGGCGTCCAAGTTATAGAATTGTGTCTGGTAACTCTTGCCATCGGAGGCAGTTGCCGAGATTTTCTCGGTAACTGATTCCTTCTTCAGCTCGCCTGATGCGAAGATGTTCTTGAGGTGAAGGCCGATGTTGTCTGTACTACAGTCAAATAGGACGGACATAGCCTTCTGGGTGGCCCAGATCGTTTCGTCGTGGTAAACCACTTCCACGCCCTGAGATTTGTCCTGGGCTTGGAATATGAGGAATTCGGCGGTGCTGTTGCGTATTGTGAGGTTCTTTTCCATAGTTGATTGCTATTTTGTGAGTTCCTGGTACATTTTGAAGAGGCTGGCGACGATGTCGGATTCGGTAGCGTCTTTGGGGAAGCCGTAGGCTTCGAGGACGGCAGCGTCGTTGGCGCGATGGGCCTTCATAAGCTCCGGGAAGAGAAGGAGATTGCCGTACATGTCAGCAAAAGTAGCATCCGGGTATAAGTCCCTCGCATCCAGAATAGCTTTAGCTGCCTGTTCTATCTTCTGCCTCTGAATATCTGTAGGTTGCGGCCAAGGGAAGTTGTTGTAGACATCTTTTACCGTGTAGCTATAGTCACTCTTCAGACGGCAGCAAATTGCCCTCATCCATCCCATGTGGACGGATGACTCAAGAACTCCAAATAGATAAAGACTTCCACCAAGAAGAATTCTAACCTTGTCGCTACAAAGCACGGTGTCATCCATGTAGCCCATTGGTATGTAAGGACGACGCTGAGATGAAACTTGTGGAATGACGATATAATGCCCCTTGGGCATGTTCTCAACGTGAAAACGAGTAGGCTTGTCTGCCAGCTTTACTGTTCCAGGACTTGGACTTGCTAGACGATAGTCTCGTACCGCCTCAATGCGCTTCATGCATTCAGGAAGCTTAAGTAAGTCAACCGGATTAGCATCGCCCAGCCATAAGCACCAGCGAGGACGACGGTTGATAAACTCATCGGCTCCGTACCAGCGTTTGAAATACCGCTCAGAGCCGGGCTCTTTCTTTACAAACTCCTCTTTCTCATCATCTTTGAAGAGGTAAAAACCGCCGTCAATGGGTTTGTTACCAATGCCAATTTCTGGCACTGCGCAAATAGGATGGCTTCTTGCCTCAATGAACACATTGTCACCATCAATAAGATAGCCATTGATATTCGATGCATCAATTACATCCTTTCCATCAAAGATTCTTCGCTTGCGCTCAGAATGACATAGGGAAAAGCCAACGATAACACAGTGAACATGTGCTTTCTGCATTGCCTCACTATCCCAAATGAAGGTCCGCCAAGCAAAGTCTATCTGAACGCCTGATTCCATCAATGGTTTCCATAGAGCGGGAACTTGTTCACCTTGGGTGATTGAGTTTGTTGATACGAAAGCTGCCCTGATTGAGGAATGGATCTTCATCATCTCCCAAGATTTCTTATACCATCCGGTCACGTAATCGAGGTTCCCGATGTTTTTCCACTGACTACCAAAGACGGCCACCAAGTCATCGCCCTGTTCGGTGCTTTTGAATCTTGCTCCCACAAACGGCGGGTTGCCCATAATATAATCCAGCTCAGCAGCCGGGACCACCTCATTCCAATCCATCCTCAGGGCGTTTCCTTCATGGATATTCGTATAGGTTTTGAGCGGCAGCGGGTCGAGGGAGAAGCCGACAATCTCGTCAGTCTCCTGCATCATCTGCGCCTCAGCGATCCAGAGGGCGGTCTGAGCCACGGAGCAGGCGAAGTCGTTGATCTCAATGCCGTAGAACTGGTTGATGGAAACCTTGATAGGGTCTGCTAGTTCACCGATGACGCGGTTGTCACCGTAGATGATGCGCAGGGCTTCATTCTCCAGACGGCGGAGCGATGTGTATGATTCCGTGAGGAAATTGCCGGAGCCGCAGGCGGGGTCAAAGAATTTCAGCTTGGAAATCTTATCCTGGAAAGCAATAGCCCTGTCGCGTTTGGTCTTGGCAACAGAAGTGGCCTTGATATCCGCCAGCTCCTGTTTCAGATCATCCAGAAACAGCGGGTCAATCACCTTGTGGATATTCTCGATGGAGGTGTAGTGCATACCACCGGCACGGCGGGTTTCAGGATTCAGAGTGCTTTCAAACACGGCTCCGAAGATGGTGGGGCTGATGAGCGACCAATCGAAATCGTCGCTGGCACGCTGCAGAATCAGGTCCCGAATCTCTTCCGTGATGCGGGGAATCTCTATATCAGATCCTTCGCTCCGCTCAGGATGACAGCAGGAGGGGCCAAAAAGGCCGCCGTTGACATAGGGGAAAGCCAGCAGTTTCTCATCCTCGTAGGGGTCGCGGTCTTCAGGTTTGGTGTCGAGGATGCGGAAGAGTTTGATAAGTTTTTCTCGGAATTCGCTGGCGCTGAACTGCTCCATATAATCATGGAACATGTTCTTGCTTCCGAAGATGCCGGCATCTTCCGCATATAAGCAGAACACTAGACGAACGCAGAGCTTATTCAGCGCCTTCTGGCTGTCCTGATTAGTGGGATCTTTGTACTGGGCAAGAATCTTATCGTACAGCGCACCCACGATTTCACCGGCCTGGATGGAGACTTCCAACTCCTTCTTCAAGTGGACGTTGGTGTCATCGACCAGAAAACTGAGTCGCGTGTATTCTTTCTCCAGAGCTGCCAGCTGAATGACCTCCGGAGCATCGTTGGGATGTTCCATGTCGTGCACCTCGAAGGTGGTGAAGTTGCAGGCCACAATCCAGCGGGGATGCAGATTCAGTGGTAAACCGGCGGCATAGCGGCGACCCTGCTGGTAGGGCGTGAGTTCGGCACCGTCACTCTGCCGTGCCTTGGCTCTCAAGTCCACGTGGGAGCCCTTCTGCTCGATCAGGACTTTGGTAGTGGAGATATAGCCGTCGATGAAATCGGAGCCTTTTTCCTTGGTGATGGTCTTTACAGGCAACTCGAACTCCATCACTTTCGTGGGGTCATCGATACCAAAGACGTTATGCAGCAGTGAGAGCCAGAAACGCTGGGTCTCTCCCTTCTCATATCCTTTGCCGGACCATTCATGGGCGAAGGCTTTGGCGGCTTGTTTTTGTGTATTCGTGGTTGCCATGTCGGTCGGTATGTCTATAAATCCTCCAAAGTTACTGATTTTTCACGATTTTCTTGCAATAGATTGCAGGGAATCGGAGTCGAGAATATCTCATTTGCAGCGGGCAGTATAGTGCCTATGGAATATAGCTTTGTGGTGAAAGAGCCCGAGCCTGCTGTAAATCTTGCATTGCGAAAGACTAGGCCTATGGGGAATTACAATTTACGAACTTGAGGCATACTGCCGCAACTGACGAATGACACCACTTCTTTGAGTTTGTATTCCAAGGTTTTCCCGAGGAATACAAACTCATTTTTTATTCCCCTTCCCCTCCAGCGAATGTCAATGTGTTCTTGCTAGGCTTAAAACTAACGAAAAACCACCGCAACAGCACATTTCTAAGTAATTTTACTTATTGATTTCAATGCTCAGAGTCAATATCTTTGCCAGCCTAATAAATAAGTACAAGCGCGGATTTAAACGTTATAGTATATAAACTCATAAGCAAAAACTATGGCATTAGCCAGTTACATAATTTTTTCAACTAATAACCAAGCACCGCCCTACATCGGTGCACAACAGCAATGTCTATCTATGAAAAGAATCGCATCTTTTTCACTACTCGCTCTTTTACTGCTTTCCTGCACTAAAGAGCCGTCTAAAGAAAAGGGGGAATTCACAGGGCCTGTCGCCACTTTGGATGCCACCAAAATCACCCAAACATCCGCCATTCTCAATGGCGAAGTAGACCCTTCTGAACTCGTGCAAGGAGCGAAGATTGGATTTTTCTTGTCCACGAATGAGAATCCGTCACACGAGAACAGTTCAAGACAATTCAAGGTCAAACTCGACAAAGACAGCAAGTTTTACTACGAAGTCAAAGGCTTGGAGTTTGGCACCCAGTATTTTTTCAAGGCTTTCATCAAGGCCGACGGCACATATCGCGAGGGAGATGTCAGGAGTTTCTCAACGCCTGATTTCAAATTTGCGGCAGTTGACCTGGGTCTGAGCGTAAAATGGGCAAACTGTAATGTTGGAGCCAACGCTCCGGAAGGTTACGGAGATTTTTACGCTTTTGGAGAAACTGAGATAAAGGCAAAGTATGATAGATACAATTACAAATGGTATGACAAAGCCAGTGACAGTGTCTTGGAATACAACTACTATAGTGGAGGTCAAGCTCTTAATGGATTGAAGAATCTCCTGCCGGAAGACGATGTTGCAAGTGTGAAATTCGGAGGGAAATGGCGCATACCAAGATATGAGGAATGGAAAGAACTCTTTGACAATTGTTCCAAGAAATGGACCGAGCGCAATGGTGTTATGGGCGCAGTTTTCACCGCAAGAAACGGCAATTCCATTTTCCTTCCGGCTTCAGGTTCAATGGAATATGGTAATGAAGTAGATGCACGAAATGTAGGTGGCGAATATTGGTCAGCTACAGTCCAAGGGGGATATATGGCTTTTACTGCCAGATTCGATGACGGTCCAATAGGCGGTGGTCTAAGTGATAGTGAACGCTACAACGGCTACTCCGTAAGACCAGTAACAGAATAAGCAATTCTAATTTTGACAATATGAAAAAAATCACATTTATAACAATTGTCGCCTTACTGTCTTTTGCTTGTGCAAAAGATAAGATTGACCCGGAACAAAACGGGAATGAACCAGTATCCGGATTGACAATCAAATATGTTACGTACAATTCCGCAGTCATTGAAGGATATGTAAACACAACGCCTTCTGTTCAGGGGACTGGGGCAGGGATTATCATTTCCACTTTTGCCAATCCTACGGCGCAGAACGGAACGATATACAGCAATTTCGAGCTTGATAAAGACAATAAATTCCACATAAAAGTCACAAACCTGACGGCAGACACGATGTACTATCTGAAATCGTTTACCACAGAAAACGGCAAACCTAGTTTCGGCAAAGTGAGAAATTTTGCCACAGACATCTTCGAGTTTAAGGCGGTGGACCTCGGATTGTCCGTCAAATGGTCAAATGTCAATCTCGGGGCCTCAGTTCCTGAAGAAACGGGACAATTCTACGCGTGGGGCGAGACCAGGAGTAAAGAGACATTCACTGACGAGAATTATAGGTTTTTTTACAATGGCACCAATAATATCACGAAATACAACAATACAATGTTATATGCTTCTAACGAGCATAGCATAGACAATAAAACCGTTCTTGACCCTGAGGATGATGCAGCCACAATGGAACTTCGAGGCAGATGGCGCATTCCCACAGAAGAAGAGTGGAATGAACTTAAGAACAATTGTAAAGTTGAGCAGACTACTATCGGAAACGTGACTGGGGTGCTTTTTACAGGAAAAACAGGCAACAGCATTTTCATCCGCAATTACAATAAAGGGTCCTATTGCCCAGACGGCGCCATCAATGACAAATATTGGACAAGTTCCCTATCCGAAGATCTTCCTATTTATGCTAAACATATAAGCATTGATGACCAAACTGTGAAGTCTTCGAACGCAACCCGTTTTTGGGGCTTTAACATCCGTCCTGTATCAGAATAATCAACAACAGTAACTGACATTTTATGAAACGAATTATATGTTTTTTAGCGACATCCCTTCTTCTCCTTTCTTGCGTTAAGGAGAAGATAGACATTCCGAAAACCGGTGATGGCCAGGTCTCTACATTGGAAGCGACAAAAATCACATTAAACTCTGCTGTTTTGTGGGGAAAACTGAATGCTCCTGAACTTGCAAATAATGCAGAATGGGGAGTTTTCGTATCAGTAGACAAAAATCCTACTGAAGAAAACGGGTATAAATTTCTCGCGAGCAACATTGACGACGATGACAGATTCTTCGTCGACGCCGACGGACTGGACTTTGGAACAAAATACTATTATCAGGCTTTCATTAGTCTGAATGGCATCTGTAGGGTCAGCGAGATAAAAAGTTTTGTGACTGAAACCCACAAAGAACCTGTTGTCAATCTCGGAGTAAGAGATTTAAAGGGGAAAAGTGCCACGTTATATGGCTACGCAAACCCGGTGCTTTTGTCAGCCGGTGCTGAGGTGGGATTCATTGTTTCTACAGACAAAGAGCCCGCGCTGGGAAACGGTGAGAGAAAGGTCGCAATAGAGAGGGATTCAAATAGCCGTTTTTTCGTTTCTTTGTCGGGGTTAAGTGTTGGCTGCGAGTATTACTTCAGACCATATGCAAGAATCGGCAACACCATCCACTATGGCAAGATCGAGAGTTTTACCACAGCTGTCTTTGCAGAAGCAGTATACACTCTTTACGCAGAAGCGAGTTATCGTAGCGCAAGATTGATGGGAAAACTCAACCCTAAATCTATGCTTGCACAAATAGGAACACCGGGCTTTATCATATCAACACATCCACAACTCTCGAATGAGCAATATGGGAAAATATATTATGGCACAAAGGGCGATGATTACACTTTCTATGCCGACGTCCCGCTGGAAATAAATACAAAATATTATTTCGCAGCCTTTATAGAGACACAATACTCGAATTTTAAAGAGAAGAGTTTCTCAAAAATTGTCAAGGAGTTTAATACAGTCGCTCCCGAAACGAAAGCCGTAGACCTTGGCCTTTCTGTCAACTGGCTCAGCCAGAACGTCTGGGCCAAATATCCCGAAGATTTCGGCGGATTTTACTCTTGGGGAGAGAAAACCACAAGCACCTATTGGTATTATCTCTGGTTTGACAAGCCGGAACCTGGCAAGATTCTTAAATATAATACTCAGTTTGAATATGGCCCGGTAGACAATAAGACTGTTTTGGACGCCGAAGATGATAAAGTCCGCCAGGGAAATAAGAAGTGGCGTATGCCGACAAAAGAAGAATGGCTGGAATTGAACCAAAAATGCAGTTGGGAATGGACTTCGCTAAACGGGGTGAACGGAATGCTTGTCAAAGGAAGAAATGGTAACAGCATCTTCCTGCCGGCAGGCGGATTCAAACAAAAGGATGAGCACGCACAAGAGAATGATACAGGATACTACTGGACATCTACCCTCGATGAAGCCAAACCAACTGACGCTTGGACTGGGATTGTCGGTAATGGTTACAGCGATGCTTCCATCTTGGGACGTCTTCGCTCCCGGGGCCACCTGCTCAGAGGCGTCGAAGACAAATAAATTGCAATTGGACCAAATTCAATTAAGAAAAAAGCATCCACGAGGTGCAAAAAAACGTAAGAATATTTATGAAAAGAATCATATTCATTATAACGGCTTCAATTATGCTCTTTTCCTGCGAGAAAGAGAAAACGACTCCTCCACAGGCAGAAGGGGAGCAGGCAGAAGCAATCGTCGCATTGAATGCGAATGAGATAACCAGACATTCAGCCAAACTTTGGGGACAAATAGACCCTTCCGAACTGCTTCGAGGGGAGGAATTCGGCATTCTGCTTTCCACAAAAAAGAAAGCTTCAGAGACCGATTTCATCAGATATGTTATTGATGATTTGGACGCGGAAAACAGGTTTCACGTCGTGGCGGAAGACCTTGAATTTGGCACGACATACTACTATAGAGCGTTTTATACAAAAAAAGGAAATGAAAAGTACAGTGAAACATTGAGTTTCAAGACCGCCTCTTACGACGAAGATGTCGTCACATTAGAGCCGGAACACATCACATTGGATTATGCCATCCTACGCGGCTATGTCAACCCCTCCTTTGTCGGACAGGGGATGGAATTCGGAGTGATTATTTCCACCAGTGAAAACCCATCTCTGACAAATGGAAAGTTATATGTCGGTAAAGAACTTAACGACAGGTATATCTTCTCCGTAAAAGCAGATAATCTCGAGATGGGCAAAAAGTTCTACTACCGTGCATTCATCAACCAAAACAATAGATACAGTTTCGGAGAAGTCAAGACTTTTGCTCCGAGAGATTTATTGGAAACCGAAACAATAATTAGCCATAAGATAAACCAAAGTCAAAAGACGGTTGAGATTATGGCATATGTCAGTCCTTCAGAAATGCAACCTGGCGTACAGTTCGGCTTTGAGCTTAGCGGGAGAAACAAATATGGTTTTTATTTGGAAAAAGAGAAATTCTACGCTACAGATGTAAATGCTGACGAGTGCAGTTTTTCATTGACTCTCAAAGATCTGAAAGCAAATGCAACGTACACTTATAGGGCTTTTCTCAAGAGTAAAGACGGGACATTAGTCTACCTTGGTTGGTTTACAGATTTTACAACCACTTGGGATTTTAGCATTATAGCAGTAGATCTTGGACTTTCCGTGTATTGGGCAAATGCAAATGTAGGAGCTGTTGATGAAAGCGATTGGGGCAATTTTTATGCTTGGGGTGAGACTGAACCAAAGAGCAATTATGGTTGGTACAACTATAAATATGCAAAATATGACGATAAGCATCTCACAAAATACAATTACTCGGCAGAGTATGGGGTAGTAGACAACAATAAATCTCTTGATAGCAAAGATGACGTCACCAAGACCATGTACGGAAAACTTCTCATTCCAATTATACCAAACAAGCAACAATGGGAAGAACTGTTTAAAATGTGCTCAAAAGAATGGGTCAGTCAAGATGGTGTCAATGGTATGCGTTTCACCGGTCCAAATGGTAACAGCATTTTCATTCCCGCGAGCGGTATGATGTATGAAGAGCAAAAAATGCATCACGATAGAGGATTTTATTGGGCACGTGAATTAAGCACGACGCGTCCATCTCTGGCCAGAACAGCTGAAATTGGAAGAGATGAAGAACTTGATTTATATGCCAGGACCTCCGGATATGAACGCGCGATGGGGCTATCTGTTCGTGCGGTATACTTCTTGCGCCCATCAAAACCTATAAAATAACAGTTAAAACAAACTATATCAACCCTCAATTGTTTCGGCCGGTTTTTGACAGTTTTCATAGCTTCTGTCAAAAACCGGCCGAACTTAGATTGTTGTTCGCAGCGCCCATCACAATTGCACTGCGGTCAAAGACCCTCACTGACTTTTCCCGATTTCTGTTGCTTGATGGGTTGTTTTGTAAAATGCAAGTTTGTGAGGATGCCGGCATCGTTCAGATAAAGTTTGATGAGACTCTTTTTCTGAGAATCCTTCAACGGGAAGCGCGGATTGGATTCAGATAGTTATGTATATCTTCTTGTATCTTTCTTTTAAGCATAATGACTTTTTTCTGAAATTCACTATGCAAAAATATGACTTTTTCTGAAAAATCGCCATATAAAAATATGACTTTTTCCGAATTATAGCTCTTCCTTAGGCCAGCCTTGGGCGTGGATGGGGAGTTCGACGCCGTCGGGAGTGACTATGACGGAGCCGACTTCCGGTTTGGCGAGGTGACCTATGATGTCGAAGGTCTGGAAATCGTGGCGGAATTTGTCGTGCTTCCCGATTGGAATGGTGAAGAGAAGGCGGCAGTCATCACCTCCGTTGAGAGCGGCAGCAAGCGGATCTATTTCAAGTTCCTTGCTCAGATCGATGGAATTGCCCATAAAAGGCACTCTCTCGGCGTAAATCTTCGCACCGAGACCGGCATCCCGGACGAGGCACTTGACAGCGTCAGCGAGGCCGCGGGTGACGAAATAGCCGAAACTTGGCACAATCTCCGAGTCTTCGAGAAGTTTGAGTATGTTCGGCGAGAGGGACGGCTTGAGGTATTCGCCGACGAAATCCTTGTACTTGTCAAGCTGCGGCTGCTCGTGGTCGTCCTTCGTCTTGTCAAACTTGCGCTTTTCGCGTTCCAACACGCTCAAGCCGAGGTAGGCTCCTCCGAGGCTGCCCGAAACGCAGAGCAGGTCCATGCTCTTTGCGGGAGCACGACGCTTCGCCGTGAGCAGCGACGTCTCTCCACAGGCACTTAAACTGATGCTGAGGCCCACCATCGACGGCACCACCTCAAGGCTCAGCTTTTCGTAGCCGTGTTCTTTGGCGCAGGCGACAATCCCGCTCCAGAGTTCCTTAATGTGGCTGAAGTCCAGTTTGGCCGGCACTCCTATGACAACGGCGAGAGTGCGCGGGGTGGACAGCTCCGCATAGAGCTCGCCGGTCACCATGGTCACGCATTTGTGACCGAGGTGCTTGAGTGGGAAATAGACAAGGTCGAAATCCGTTCCCTCAATGAAACAACGGCTCTTCTGGGTGGCATACGCCTGCCCCTTAGTTTCGAACCATGTACTCTCGAACGGCTTGTAGCCCGTTCCGTCAAAAAGCCTTGCAACCGCCTCCACTCTTCCGAGGCTCGCGAATCTTTCCTCTACCATCTTATATATTATTTATCTTTTTTTCTCGACGTCGTAACTTAGTCCCATCGCTTCAAGCGTCGACACAAAATCGTTGTTCACACCGACAGTGAATTTCCGGGAAGCGAACTCAATGTTCCACTTGTGCACGGGGTCGTAGAGCTTCATCGAGAGCGGGATAGGCCCCTTGTTGTCCTTGATGAGCTGCACAAGCCTCTCGCGGAACTCCGGTGTGAGCTGCGGCGTGGAGAGCTGGATGGTGAAGTTCTTGACCTTCTCCTCCGCCACATTGCCCAGAAGCACAATCCTGTTCACTCTGAACCCGTAAGGAATCTTCTGTTGAGGCTGTGCGGACGCTCCCTCGGCCGGTTTCTGGTAGAATCGCGGTTTAATCTCGCCGTCAATCCAGATAGCGTTGTGCGGCAGGAGATAGGCCATGAACGCCTCGTGGTCCTTGCCGAAGAGAGCCAGCTCGAAACTGCCCTCATAGTCCTCAATTTTCGTCTTCGAATAGGCCCTGCCTGTTTTGGTGTTGAAAGTTCCGGTTTCAGTGATGAGCCCCGCCACGCAGACCTTTTCCCCGGCCTGACGATCCGTACACTCGTTAATCCGCGCGTCAAGCTGCCCGAGCGAACAGCCTACAAAATTGTCGAGTTCAAAGCGGTATTTGTCAAGCGGGTGTGCCGAAAGATACATTCCTACGAGTTCCTTTTCCTTCTGAAGGAATATCATATCGTCCACCTCATTCAAAACATCCGGGACATCCGGTCGCGTCGGTTTCATTTCCTCCACCTCACCGAAAAGCGAGATCGCCGAACTCTCGGCATCCTGACGGAAAAGCTCACCATAGCGGATGAGAGCGTCAAGAAAGGTGTCGCCACTTGGACACGGGGTGAAGAACTGCTGCTTGGATATGTGGAAACTCTCGAATGCCCCGGAATAAATCAGGGACTCCATAGACTTGCGGTTTACGACGCCGGACATCCTTTCGATGAAGTCATATATATCTGCGAACTGTCCGTTCCGTGTTCTTTCACTGATGATGGCCTGCACGATGTTGGAGCCGAAGCCCTTGATGCCTCCGAGGCCGAAGCGGACGTGTCCCTCAGTGTTGACGGAGAATGCGGAGTGTGACTCGTTGATGTCCGGATTGAGAACCTTGATGCCGCCCTTCTTGCAGTCATCCATGATTTTCTTGATCTCGTCCATCTTCGAGAGGTTGTTGCTCAAGTTAGCCGCCTGGAACTCGGCAGGATAGTGAGCCTTGAGCCAGCCCGTCTGGTAACTGACCCAGGCGTAGCAGGTGGCGTGGGACTTGTTGAAGGCGTACTGCGCGAACTTCTCCCAGTCCTTCCAGATTTTGTCGAGAGTCTTTTCCGGGTGACCGTTCTTCATCCCGCCCGTCATGAACTTTTCTTTCAGGGAGTTAAGGATGTCAATCTGCTTCTTTCCCATAGCCTTTCGCAGTTTGTCGGCCTCACCTTTGGTGAAGTTCGCCAGTTTCTGAGAAAGAAGCATGACCTGCTCCTGATAGACCGTGACTCCGTAGGTATCCTTGAGGAACTCCTCCATCTCAGGAAGGTCATATTCCACGGCCTCCTGCCCCTGCTTTCGGGCGACGAATGACGGAATGTAGTCCATAGGGCCCGGTCGATAAAGGGCATTCATCGCAATCAAGTCCTCGAATCTTGTCGGCTGGAGCAGCTGGAGCCACTTCATCATTCCCGGAGACTCGAACTGGAACACGCTCGTGGTGTCGCCGCGTCCGTAGAGTTCGTAGGTCATCTTATCATCGATGGGGATGGCTTCTATGTCTATATCAACACCATATCTTTCCTTTATGAGGTCGAGACAGGTGTGTATGATGGTCAGCGTGTTGAGCCCTAGGAAGTCCATCTTGAGCATGCCGACGTCCTCGATGTAATGTCCGTCATACTGCGATGTCCAGAATTCCTTTTTCTTTCCGTTCTCGTCAACTATTTCCTTGTCCTCCGAAAGGCAGATGGGGATATAGTCCATCAGGTTCCCGCGTCCGATGATAGTCGCGCAGGCGTGGACTCCCACCTGACGGATGCAGCCTTCGAGCTGAAGAGCGTAGTTCAGCACCTCCTTAGTCAGTTCTGTGCCGTTTTTCAGTTCTTCCTGAAGTTCCGGAACCAGCCTGTAGCAGTTCTTGAGGGTAATTTTCGCATTCGCCTCTTCCTTGCCGACCTGATAGTGCTTCTCGACGAACATCTTCTGTCCCGGATTGTCCGGATCATCGACCTCCACCTTCTTCACGACCTCGCTGAATCCCTTTTTCAATTCGTCGAGCTTTGGGTTGAATGGATATTCCTTCTCTACCATTTCGCTCAGACGGTCGGGAATCATCTTTGTGAGCCGGTTGGAATCATCGATGCTCATGCGGCTGATTCGCGCCACGTCCTTGATTGCCGACTTTGCCGCCATCGTTCCGAAGGTGATGACACGCGAGACGTGGTCAAGACCGTAATGGTCCTCTACATATTTATGCGCGGCTCCGAGGTCTTCGAAGTCCACGTCAATATCCGGCATGCTGATACGGTCCGGATTGAGGAAACGCTCGAACAGGAGCTGGTACTTGATAGGGTCGAGGTTCGTAATCCAGAGGCAGTAGGCGACCACCGAACCGGCGGCCGAGCCACGTCCGGGGCCCACCATCGAACCCATCGCGCGGGCGGCAGCAATATAGTCCTGAACGATGAGGAAGTAGTCCGGGAAACCCATGCGGCAGATTGTCTTGAGCTCGAAATCGATTCGCTCGCTCTGCTCCTCTGTGAAGGTCTCCCCGTAGCGGATGTGCGCGCCCTTGTAGGTCAGATGGCAGAGATACGCCACCGAGCGGCAGAACTCCTCCCCCCGGTCTGTGCCGTCCTTGTCGCAGCGTCCTACGTCAATCACGTCCTTATACTTCTCCAACTGATTGTCTATGTCCGCAAGAAAGTCCTCCGGCAGATCGAACTTAGGCAGCACGTGACCCCTGTCAATCTTGTAGCTCTCAATCTTGTCCGCGACCTCAAGCGTGTTGGCCAGCACTTCAGGATGCTCAGGGAACAGTCCCGCCATCTCCTCCTCGCTCTTGAGGAACTCCTGCTGAGTGTAGCGCATCCTGTTAACGTCGTCGAGATAAGCTCCTGTGTTGAGGCAGAGAAGCCTGTCGTGCGCCGGCCCGTCCTCCTTCTTCACGAAGTGCACGTCGTTAGTGGCCACGACCTTGACTCCCATCTCCTCTGCGAGCCTGAATATCCCCGCATTGACAACCTGCTGCTTTTCCCAGACCTCCTGCGTCATTCCCGGAACTTCTGTCCTGTGGGACTGTACCTCAAGGTAGTAATCTTCACCGAACAGGTTCTTGTGCCACCGGATTGCCTTGCGTGCCTCTTCCTCATTCCCGTCTATGAGATCTCTCGGCACCTCTCCGGCAATGCAGGCGGACAGACAGACGAGATTCTCGTGCCATTTCTCCAGAACCTCGTGGCTCACCCTCGGCTTGTTGTAGTACTTGCCCTCAATGTGCCCCGTGGAGACAATCTTCATCAGGTTCTTGTAACCCTCGTAGTTCTTGGCAAGAAGAATGAGGTGGTAGTAGCCCTTGTGGTTGTTGTCCTTGAGATGGTGGTCATAGTGGCGCGTGACATAGACCTCGCATCCGAGAATAGGCTTTATATTCGGGTGCTTCGCGGCATATTTCAGGAACTCCTTGATTCCGTACATGTTGCCGTGGTCCGTGATGGCAAGCGCCGGCATCCCCAATTCCTCAGCCCTGTCAAATAGTTTCGGGATGGCGGAGAATCCGTCGAGGATGGAGTACTGCGTATGGACGTGGAGATGTACGAATGACATATCAATCAGGTAGTTAATGTGTTGAAGGCTTATTTTTCCCCGCAATCTGAAGGCTTCTTTTATTCGAGCATATCACATCGTCGCGGAACTACAAAGATACTCAAAAAAGAAGCGTCTGAAAAATTTTTCAGACGCTTCTTTAGAATTTATATTTCGCCGGGACTAAGCTTTCTTCTCCTTGCGTTTCGTTACTGAGTTTACAACATCATACATCACCGGAGTACCGATGAAGATAGAAGCGTAAGTACCGATGATGATACCGAGGATAAGAGCAACCGCGAGACCTCTGATGACCTCACCGCCGAAGATTGCAATTGCAAGCATGGTGACGAGAGTCGTGAGGGAGGTGTTCATCGTACGTGAGAGCGTGCTGTTGAGCGCGTCGTTCACATTGTCCTTGAGAAGGGACTTCGGATGATCTGTCCTGTATTCACGGATTCGGTCGAAGATGACCACGTTATCGTTGATTGCATATCCGATGATTGTAAGGATTGCCGCGATGAACGTCTGGTCAACATCGAGGGTGAACGGAAGGATGCCGCTGAAGAGCGAGAAGAATCCGATCACGATGATTGCCGTGTGAGCAAGTGAAGTCACACCACCAAGACCCCATGTCCAGTTCTTGAACCTTATCGCAATGTATGCGAAAATCACAAAGAGGGCGATGATGACGGCGATGATCGCGTCGCGCTTCATATCGTTTGCGATGGTAGGACCGACCTTGTCGGAAGAAATGATACCGTTAGGGTTGTCCACTGTAGAACGGAACTCGTCGAAAGTCATATCCTTTGCGAACATTCCCTTCAATGCCTCGTAGAGCATCTGCTCAACCTCTGCGTCAACCTCAGTCGATTCCTCGTTGATTTTGTATGCCGTGGTAATCTTCATCTGGCTGTCACCTCCGAACTGCTTTACCTCGACAGCCTCGTTGAACTCGGCGAGAGTTGCCTCACGTACAGCCTCAGCAGTGACAGGTTTGTCGAATCTCACTACATAAGTACGGCCACCTGTGAAATCGACACCATAGGTAAAGCCCTTGATGCAGATTGAAAGGATGGAGATGAGGATGAGAGTTCCTGAAAGCGCGTAGGTAATCTTTCTCTTGCCGAGGAAATCGACGTGAGTGTTCTGGAGGAAGTTCCTCGTGAGCTTGTTGTCGAAACTTACCTTCTTGCCCCTTGCGAGCCTGTCGTCAATCACGATGCGGGTGATGAAGATAGAGGTGAGGACAGAGGTTATGATACCGATGATGAGGGTGGTTGCGAATCCCTTGACAGGACCTGAACCGAAGACGAGGAGAACGAGACCTGTGAGGGCTGTCGTCACCTGACCGTCGATGATTGCGGAGTATGCGTTCTTGTAACCATCGGCAACAGCTTTGCTGAGACCCTTACCGGCGCGGAGTTCTTCCTTGACTCGCTCATAGATGATGACGTTCGCGTCGACCGCCATACCGAGGGTGAGGACGAGACCGGCAATACCGGGCAGCGTGAGGACGGCTCCGAATGAAACGAGAGTTCCGAAGAGCAGAAGTACGTTGCACAGGAGGGCGAAGTCAGCGATGAGACCTGCTCCCTGATAGAAGAACACCATGTAGATGAGCACGAGGAGGAATGCAATCACAAAGGAGATGAGACCCGCGTTGATTGACTCACTTCCGAGTGAAGGTCCGACAACCTGCTCCTGAATGATGGTTGCAGGGGCTGGAAGTTTACCGGACTTGAGGACGTTTGCAAGGTCCTCGGCCTCTTCGAGGGTGAAGTTACCGGTGATCTGTGATGAACCGCCGGAAATCTCGCCCTGGACAGTCGGGTAGGAATAAACCATTCCGTCGAGTACAATTGCCACCTGACGGCCGATGTTGTCCTTGGTAAGGCGTGCCCATGTCTGTGCGCCTTCAGCGTTCATTGACATTGAAACCTCAGGACGTGCGCCGCCGTCGCCATACTGTACACGTGCCTCCGTGACAGCGTCTCCGTCAAGAGGAGCCTTGCCGTCGCGGGATGTGTTCCTGATTGCGACGAGTTCGAAATAGTTGCCGCCCGGAATCTGGTCTGAAGGTTTCACAGTCCACATCGGAGTAAACTCATGAGGGAAGCACTCGCGGATTTGTGGCATTGCGAGGTATTTGTTCACAAGTGCAGTGTCTGCGTAGCTCGCGAAACCGACGCAGGCGTTGGTGTTGTAGCCTGAAGGACGGAGAACTGCGAAGAGCGGGTTCTGCTTTTTGTAGTTTTCAAGTTCCGCGTTCTCGCTTGCGGCAGCCTTCACCTCATCCGCGAGGATGTCGCTGCTGTCTGCAGGCTGAACTTCCGCAACAGTCTCCGTTGCAACAGTCTCCGTTGAAGGGAGAATCTCGGCGAGTTTTGCGTTTGCTTCGTTGAGGAACGGCTCGATTTCAGAGAACTGGAAAGTTGTCCAAAATTCGAGGGAAGCTGTTCCCTGGAGGAGTTTTCTCACACGTTCAGGCTCCTTTACGCCCGGAAGCTCAACGAGGATACGTCCGCTGTTTCCAAGTTTCTGGATGTTAGGCTGGGTGACGCCGAAGCGGTCGATACGGTTTCTCAATACGTTGAATGAGTTTGAGATAGCGCTCTCTGATTCCTTTTCAATGACAGAAAGCACATCCGCGTCGGATGTCTGGCTCGTCACCTTGTCCTTGAGGTCAAATGTGGCGAAGATGTCTGAAAGCGGACGTCCTCCGGCAGTCTCCTGCCAAGCCTTTCCGAAGAGGGTGATGAAGTTGTCCCTTGAGTTGACGCTGCGAACCTTTGCACTGTCGATTGCCGCGAGGAACTGAGGGTCCTGGCTGTTTCCTGCGAGGGCTTTCACGAGATCTTCAAGCTGCACCTGAAGCATGACGTTCATACCGCCCTTGAGGTCCAGACCGAGGTTGATGTCCTTGATCTTCACATCCTTGTAAGTGTAGCCGAGGTAGACTTTCTCGGCTGAGATTGAATCGAGGAACCTCCTGTTGTTGACCTTTGCGATGGAGTCAAGAACATAGGCTTTGTCCTCGTCCGATACAGAGTTGAATTCCGCCGATGCGCTGAAAGCCTCCACGGCCTTCTCCGCATATTTGTCAGCCTTGTGTTCCTGTACCCTTGTCACAACAGAGAACGAAAGCTGCCAAAGACATGCGAGCGCAAGGCAGATTGCAACGAATCTGATGGCACCTTTACTTTGCATAATTGTTATAGTTTTAATTAATATTTTATTGTCTTTTTTACTCCCCGGACTGCAATCCGTTCTCATTCTGCAATGTATGGCACGAATTTACGTCCGGCAAATAGGGCACAAATTTACGATTTTTTTCTTATAAACGCACTTTTTCTTAAATTTGTAGTCCTTTTGGAGATTTCTTTGTGGGTAGTAGGTTAATGAAATTAGGAAAGATAAGGGCTTTGGTCATTATTTTGTCGGCAATTCCGTCCGGCATCGCGGCGGCGCAGTCTCAGTTTGCGGACCGTGCCGACACCTTGTTATCTTCAGTCAGAGACACGGCCTTGGCTTCGGCCTCCGCAAGCTGTGACACGCTTCCGGCCCCGGTCATCCCCTCCGCAGCGTCCTTGCAGGACACCGTAGCCGTGCCCATGCCTGACGCTCCCATGCAGATTGCCATCCCAATCCTTGAGGCCTCCTCCTCTCTCACCGACACACAAAAGCTCGCCCTCGCGGACTCCCTTCATGGCAATTACCAATTTCGCCGTGCCATCCAACTCTGCGACGAACTCATTTCCGAGTCTCCCGACAGCCTCGTGAGGCTCTACGCCGAAGAACTGCTGTCCAACTCTGAGAACGGCTTCGATTTTACCTCCACAGTGGCCGTCCCGACAGTAATAGCGCGCCAGAAGTTCACGCTCCGGGACTTTTTCCTCTACTACCCTTTCCCCGACCGCTCTTGGCATGACCTCCGTTCGAGCGAGGGTCTTCGCGACAGTCTTCAGACTCTGTCTGCCCCAAAGGCTCTCGGAATTCTTCCGGACATCGCATATTTTCAGGAAGATGACGACATAATATATTTTCATTCCCCCGACACTCTCGGACACATGAAAATATATTCTTCCGTAAAGGATACTCTGTGGAGTCGCCCGCGTCAGGTCTTCGCACCAAAGGATTCTCTCTCTGCGGCGAAGGACTCAACGCTTTTCGTTTCGGCACTCAGGGACTCGACGACGACGCCTTTCGTGTCCGACGAGATATTCCCGGTTCTTTCGGCCGATCAGCGCTCGCTCTATTTTTCCGCAAAACGGAAGGACAGCGCCGGAGGATACGATCTCTACGAATCCGTGTGGTCCGAGGCCGACAGCTGCTGGACCGAGCCGGTGAATCTCGGATTTCCGTATTCTTCGGTGGATAATGACTACCTGTATATGAACACGGACGACGGGCGGTACATCGTCTTTGCTTCGGACCGCGGGTGTACGAAAGACAGCGTGTATGTCTATGTTCTTGAATATGAGTTCACTCCACAGCGTCAGAGAATTACGGACTCGGAGAAGCTGCGCCGGATTATGGAACTCGCTCCATCTGACGGGACGGATGTGGTCGATGCCGGTTCCGCCGTGGGAGGAGGCATTCCGGAAAACGCCGACACGAAGCGCTATATGGAGAAGATGGCAGATGTGCGACATTTCCGTGGCCTGCTCGACAATACAAACAGAAAATTGGACGAGATGAGGGAGGAATTCGCGCTCAGCGATGACGTGGAGCGCCGTCAGGAACTCACCTCGCGTATTCTTGAGACCGAGGCGGAGATTCCGCAGATTCAGTCCTCGCTCGACAAAGCCGCCTCGGAAGTCCAGAAAATCGAAATGGAATTCCTTTTCAGCGGCGTGGTCATCGACTACAACCTTCTCTCCTCCGAAGCCTCCCGCAACCTCGTCGGAGACAGTTCCAGCTATGTCTTCAAAGAGCGCCAGGCGGGCTCTCCGCTACGGCTTCCGGTCAGCGCAGAATAGTAAAAATTAGTCAAATGGTGTGAGATATCAGTACATCACATTATGAGGCCGTGTGCCGTCGGGCGTTTTGCCGTGGAATTTTCCTACTTTCGTGGGATTTTATACGATAACACTACGGACTTATGCTTGTTCTACGGAATATTGCAGCGTCAATTTCACTGATGCTGGTTTCTTCTTTCATCGCTTTTGCGCAAAATGGGGAGGACTCGGTGGCGGAACTCAGAAAGGTGAGGGAGTCGTTTGTAGCGGCGACGCTTGACTCCTGTTCGCCTTCCGACGAGGTCACTGAAAATTTCCTGACCTATTCGGAACATGGACGGGCGGCGATAGATGTGCTTCTGATGCAGCTCTATCTTGCCGTGCAGTTGCCTCAGAGCGAGGTTGAGAGGGTCGTCGGACTATTCGACTTCGACCGGAGGCAATGGCGGGACATCGACTATACGGACATGTCGCGGGGAGGATGGGACATGACCCTGCATATCACCAGGATATATGCTCTTGCAAAGGCCTACAAGTGGCCTCAATCGTCTTTCTACAAGTCTCCGCTGCTGAGCGAACTGCTCCACAAGGCGGCAGGTTGGTGGTTCGACAACCGGCCGGTGAACCCTAACTGGTGGCACAACGACATCGGGGTGCCCAAAAAGCTGACCGCGGCGATGCTGCTCCTGAGGGACGAACTTTCCGAAGAGGAGATTCAAGGGACGCTGCGGGTGCTTGAACGTTCCCGTTTCGGACGCACGGGGCAGAACAAGGCGTGGCTTGCCGGGAACCAGATGATGAAAGCTCTGCTCATAGAAGACCCGGAGCTTGCACGGGAGGCACGCAGGCAGATAGGCGAGGAGATATACGTGACGGACAACGAAGGCATCCAGAAGGACTGGTCGTTCCATCAGCACGGCCCCCAGATGCAGTTCGGCAACTACGGGCTGGCATTCGCAGACGGTGTCTCGTTTTGGGCGCGTGTGTTCGAGGGAACGGACTATGCCTTTCCTGAGGAGCAGGTTGAAATCATTGAGAACTACATACTTGAGGGTCTGTGCTGGCCGATATGGAAGGGCGTGATGGACCCGAGCGCGTGCGGACGTCAGCTCCATATTAATGGTGGCCGCGGCAAGGCCTATTCCTGTGCCGTAGCCTTGTCGAATATGGCTGCGATGAATCGCCCGCGCAGCAGAGTGTTCAGGCATATCGCCCTTCAGAACCTCCAGCCGGGACTTTATGAAAACGAACTGGTCGGCGCACGGTACTATCCGCGTTCCGACTTCGGAGTCTATCGTGCAAAGGATTGGTATGCCTCGGTGCGTATGCAGTCCGAACGGACAATCGGCTACGAATTTACCAACGCCGAGAATCTGCTGGCACAGTTTTCGGCCGACGGAACCATCATAATGATGCAGTCCGGGCGGGAATATGAGAACATCTTCCCTTATTGGGACTGGAGGATGCTGCCCGGAGTCACCGCCTATGATGACGGCACCCCGCTGCGCACCGATGATAGCCGTGAGGACAAACAGAACAACACCGGGCACGTCGGAGGACTTTCCGATGGTGGGACAATGGTCACGACAATGGAACTTGACCGCCACGGGCTTCATGCCTTCAAGTCTGACTTCTTTTTTGACGACATTGTGGTGTCGCTCGGGTCGGACATACGTTCTTCGCGCAGCGAAATCAGTCGCATCACCACGGCGGTTGAACAGAACCGTCTCGTAGGGGAGCCTCTCTCCGGAGCATTCCGTTCGGGAAAACACGGCAACACGGAATGGGTGTGGCATGACGGGCGCGGATATGTCGCGCTTGAGGGATTCCCGTTTCGGGTTGAGACGTCGCTACAGAAAGGAAGTTGGGCGAACATGGCTCCGATGTACACGCAGGTGGACAGCGGACGCGTGTTCAAATGCTGGTTTGAGCATCCGGCGGACGGGACATCCTCATACGCATACGCCGTGCTTCCATGCCGGGACGCAGCGGCCACAAAGGCTTTCGCAAAGGCGTATGCCTCCGGAAAGACATTCGTGAAGACCTCCACCGGAATCTGCGGGAAATCGTCGAAAGCCGTCCTTCCGCAGATTCTCCGCAACGACGACAGCTGCCAGGCCTTGTCCTACAGGGGAGAGATCTATGTCATCGTGCATAAGGCCGGGACGTATTCATTCGACGGCGGGCGGCACATCTTCTCAAATCCCGGAATCTATTTCTGCACCGGTGGAGGGGTCGTTTCCGAGTCTCTTCCGTCGGCCGCCGGGCAGGACTGACCTTCCTCGCTCTGAGCCTTATGCAGTGCCACGAACTCCTTTGGGAGTATGCCGAACTGCTTGAAGAAGCATGACGTGAAATAGGAAGGAGTGTTGAATCCGCACATATAGCAGACCTCGTTGATTCGGTAGTTGTCCGAAATCAGCAGACCGGCCGCCTTCTTCAGCCTGAACAGCTTGATGTATTCGTTAGGAGCCATTCCCGTGAGTGACTTCATCTTGCGCTGGAGGTTGCTCCGGCTGACGAACATCCCGTCCGCGAGTTGCTGGACGGAAAAGTCAATTGAGGACAGGTTTGCGCCTATGATTGCGTCCGCCTTCGACAGCCATTCTATGTCAAGAGTTCCGTATTTCGAGAAGTTGAGGCTTTCTTCCGGAGACGACGCGAACTTCTCCATAAGCACTTTCCGGTTGTTTATGATGCTGTCTATCACCGCCTTGAAATGACTGATGGAAAACGGCTTCTCGATGTAGGCGTCCGCTCCCGAGTCGAGACCGCGAATCTTCGACTCGACGGATGATTCGGCAGAAAGGAGGACGAACGGGATGTGGGAGGTCATCGGGTTCTCTCGCACTTCCTTGAGAAGTTCAAACCCGTCCATGTTAGGCATTGCGATGTCGGAGACAATGATGTCGACATTGTGTTTTTCGAGCTTGGCAGTCGCTTTCTTTCCATCGGTAGCTTTGAGTATGCGGAAGGACGACTTGAGCTGCCCGGCGATGAATGAGAGTATGTCGGTGTTGTCCTCCACCACAAGAAGCGTAATCTTGCTTTCTTGCTCTGAGACTGTTGACTTCACCTCCGCCTCCTCTTCCTGCGGCAGGGCCTCGGTGCTATCCGCCTTCACCCACGGCAGTTCAACACAGAACCGGCACCCGTCGGTGCAGTCCGTGTCCACGTATGCCCTGCCTCCTGACTTGTCTGCAAGCAGGCTTACGAGCGACAGCCCTATGCCGAATCCCGGTTTCCTGTCTTTTCCGCTGCCTTTGTCCACCTGATAGAAAGTGTCGAAAATTTTTCTCGCCTCCTCTTTCGGGATGGCCGGGCCGTTATTGCTGACCGACAGCATCAGCATCTGTTGGCCATCGTGTCCCGTTTCGTCGTGCAGCTCGACCTCAATCTTGTCCTTTGTGTATTTCACCGCGTTTTCGACAAGGTTGCTGAGAATCTTTGATACGGCGTCAGGGTCGAACATTCCGAAATATCCCTTTCCCTTGTCAGCGCTTGAGAACCTTATGTCCACTGCCTTGCCGGAAGGTGTCCTGAACCTGCGCAGGACATCCTCGATGACCGAAATCAAATTCACTGGTGTAAGGTGCAGGAGATAGCCCTCGTTGCTGATTTTCTTGAAGTCGAGCAGCTGGTTTGTGAGTTCCGCGAGTCTGGTCGTGTTGGCCTCGATTATGCCGAGGTTTTCCTCTGTCTCGCTGTCCCAGGTGCGGTGCTCCATCACAATCTCAAGAGGAGCCTTGATGAGCGTCACCGGAGTCTTTATTTCGTGCGCTATTTGCGTAAAGAACTGAATCTTGGCATTATAGGATTCTTTCTCGTTGCGCAGTTTCATATCCTCAATCCTGCGTGCCTCTTCCTTGCTGCGTATCTTCAGATAGGTGTAGACTCCGAATGCCGTGGCAGCGGCCAGAAGCAGGACATAGAGACATATCGCCGCTATGCTCCTGTACCACGGCTCGTTGATTTTCAGCCTGATGGCGCAGTCGTCCACGCTCACGTAGCCGTCCGAATTGACTGCTCTCAGCAGGAATGTGTATTTCCCGGGCTTGAGGTCCGCGAACGAGACTGAGGCCTGCCCGGTCTTTGTCCAGTCCGCGTCCTTGTCGAAACGGTATTCAAAGACAGTCTTTTGCGGAGACACGTAGCTGAGGCAGTCGAAGTCTATGGAAAAGTTGCCGATTCCGCTCGGAATGGTGACGTCCTTTCCGAAAAATGTCTGTCCATGGTATCTCACCGACGCAGTGACTCTTGGAGCCACGCTGTTGTCCTTTATATTCTCCGGAAAGAATGCGTTGAAGCCGTCGACGCCGCCGAACCAAAATTTTCCGTCATCAGTCTTGAAACTCGACTTGAAGTTGAACTGGTTGCTCTGCAGACCGTCTTCATAGGTGTAGAGCCTATAGTCTCCGGTCTTTGGATCCAGACGTATTATTCCGGCGTTTGAACTCATCCAGAGATGTCCACAGCTGTCGTCCAGAATTCCGAATATGACACTGCACGGCAGTTTTCCGTCCGGGGAGGCTACTGGAGGGACGACGAATGAGTCTGTCCCATAGTCATATCTGCACACCCCGTTTCCCTCGGAGCATAACCACAGTTGTCCCTTCGCGTCGCTGTAGATGTCTATGATTCTGTCGCTGCACAGGCTGCCTTTGTCTTCGGGGTCGCAGCGGTAGCGTTTCCACTGACCGGTGTATCTGTCGTGGCAGTATAGTCCGTAGCCATGGCAGCTGAACCACATCTTGCCGGTGTAGTCCTCAAGCATGTCGTAGATCATGTAGCCCTCAAGTTCCGGGACAGGGGTCATCGTGCCTGTCTTGTAGTCATACACGCTGCATCCTCGCTTTGTTCCGACATAGAGGCAGTCGCGTCCGTCCTTTTCGCTGTGGTAAAGGGAGTACACGGCGTTCTCGCTGTCAGGCACATTGCCTTGGGTCATGTAGTATCGGGAAACGGCGCCGGTCCGGAGATTTATGCGTTTGAGTCCCGACGAGAATGTCGCCACCCAAAGATCCTCACCCTTCTGGCAGAGCGCATGGATGTTGTCGTTGTTGTCGTGCCAGCGTATGGGAACGAATTTTCCGGTCCTCCTGTCGAGAAGGCTCAACCCTCCGTTCTCGGTCCCGACCCAAAGCCTGTCCTCTCCGCAGCGGCAGAACTCGCTTACGGCAGTGCCGGATAACGGGCTGTTCGGATCCGGACGGTAGAGCTCGATTTCCGCGGCCTTCGGGGAAATGTACAGGACTCCGTTGAAATAGGTCCCTATCCACAGTCCTCCCTCGTGGTCCTTGAGGCATGAGTAGAAACTGTCGTTGGGAAGCCCTTCCGAGAGTTCCATCCGCTTGAGTTTCCCGGTGTTGCGCTCATATTCGAAGAGTCCGGAGTTGGAACAGATGATGATTGTCGCGCGGTCATTGTGATGCAGCCATCGTATCAACGGCACGGCGTCCTTCTTTCTCCCGTATGGCGAGAGGTAGTTGTGTACGCTCCCGTCCTTCGGATTTATGCTGTACATCCCGTCATCCCATGTTCCGGCCCAGATGATGCCGTTCTCGTCCTCGCTGATGCAGAGGAAATGCTCCCTCCGTCCGCTTCCCGTATCCACCGGCACCAGGGTATCGCTACCCTTTGGCTGGCGCACAATGCCGTTTTCTGTGCCGATCCACACATTGCCGCCCCTGTCGCAGAGCAACGACCCCACATTGTCTGAAGGAAGGGTGCGCGGGTCTCCCTCAACGTGCTTGTAGACGGCCACGACCTCATATTCCGCAGCATCCGCCCCATGAGCGGGCCCGATGACAGCCAGCCCCTCGTTGGAACCGACCCATAGCCTTCCCTCGCTGTCGTAGCATAGTGTTCTGAAACTCTTGCATATACCGAATTCGCTCAAGTCCTTTTGGGTGAGCCTTCCTGTTTCAACGTCGAGCAGTTCGAGAGAGTTTCTGGAAGCGATCCAGATCTTGTTCCCGTCCGTGTGCTCGATGAGAAATTCGACATTGAGCTGTCTGGCGTCGGACCGGTTTCCGTAGACCTTGAATTCCCGTCCGTTGTAGCGGCTCAGACCATCCTTGGTCCCGAACCACATGTAGCCTTTTCTGTCCTGCATTATGCAGCGGACGCTGTTTTCCGAGAGTCCGTCCCTCACGTCGTAGCTCCTGCATGGAATCGCTGCAGAGACGGCGTTCATGAGACTTCCCGCGAGGAGGAAGACCGCCGCTATTGTTCCGTATATTCTGTCCGTGTTGCGCATGTTATGGGTCTGTATGCAAATCTAATAATATAGAGGTCTATATGCAAATCTAATAATAAAAAGTGTCCCGATTGACAAAGAATCCGTTTAAATTTCCGCAATGGAAGAATGCACGCCGTCTGTGCTTAAAAAATGAAATACTATGCCTAAAAACTGATAGTGCAAGACAAGCATATTTGCGAATTTTGCAAAAGTAAAACTATGTAACCAATATGAAGTTCAAAAACAGCTTGTTTCTTTTAGTGGTGTCGGCTCTTGCGGCTTCCGCAATTTCCATGTCGGCACAGAATAGTCAAGTCATCAAGGGTACTGTCGTTTCGGAAGACGGTAAGCCGCTTCCGGGCGTTGTGGTACTGCCTGATGGCGGTAAGGCAGATGCAGCAGTCACCGACGAGAACGGCGCATGGACAGTCAATGCCGCTCCGTCTTCGGTCGACGGGATTGAGGTCTCTTGCCTCGGCTTCATTACGGTCCGCGAGCAAGTCGGCGGCCGTTCTGTAATCAACATCATCATGAAGGAGGATACGCAGCTGCTTGACGAGGTTGTTGTCGTCGGCTACGGCGTCCAGAAGAAGGGCAACCTCACCGGCTCCGTGACCCAGATCAACTTCAACGATGCCATCGAGAGCCGCCCTGCGATGACCACATCCTCTGCGCTCGCCGGACTTTCTGCCGGACTTCAGGTCCGTCAGACTTCAGGCCAGCCGGGAGAGGACAGTGCGAGTCTCCGCATCAGGGGAAACACGACTCTCAACAACAACAGCCCTCTCGTTCTCGTGGACGGCGTGGAGTGGAGCATGGATGACGTCAATCCTGCCGACATCGAGAGTGTGACGGTGCTCAAGGATGCGTCGTCTACTGCAATCTACGGTTCTCGTGCGGCAAACGGAGTTATTCTCATCACTACCAAAAAAGGCTCCGGCAAGGCGAGCGTGACCTACTCGGTGCAGGCAGTGATGCAGACTCCATACAACAAGATAGGCTGGCTCAGCGACTATGCCACTCACATGGATCTCGTGAACGAGGCTGCCGACAACGTGGATCAGGCACACATCTTCTCGGATTCGACCATCGCGGCTTGGAAGGCGGCTCAGGCAAATCCGGACGGTGTCAACGAATACGGCGTGAAGAACAGCATTGCCTATCCGAACACCGACTGGTTCAAGGAACTTTTCTCCACCGGATTCTCGCAGGAGCACAACGTCTCGGTGCAGGGAAGCAGCGAAAAGGTCAGGTATCTCGTTTCTCTGGGCTATCTTGACAACAACGGAGTGATGACCCGCTTCAAGGAAATTGACTCCGGCACAAGCAAGTTCAACATCAGGACCAATGTAGAAGCGAAGGTGACGAACTGGCTCACTATGGGAGCGCGTATTTTCGGACAGAAGCAGGACTATGGTCTCGCAAACGTGAAGAACGCCTTCAGCTACATCTACCAGACGACTCCGGGAGTCTATCCGGGCGAGCCTGACAAGTGGGGACGGGCCGTGGCCACTGAGGAGTCTACATCCGCAAACAACATCTTCGCCCAAATGGCCGGTCCTGCGGGACACAAGACGACCTACAGGATGAATGCCTCTCTCTACGGAGTCGTGAACCTCTACAAAGGTCTGACGTTCGAGGCAACAGGCAACTATGCGCAGATTTATACGGAACAGAACAGTTACGCCAGGAAAAACGGGATGTGGAACTATATGAACGACACCCGTTTCAGCGAGTCCAATCTCGCCAACGCGAACAACTCGAATTCATATAGTATGAACTACCGCATCAACACCGAGATGCTGCTCCGCTACAACAATACATTCGCGGAAAAGCACGAGGTGGGGGCTCTTGCCGGTTTCACCACAAACTACTATAAGCAGCGTGCGTTCAGCGTCAGCAAGAAGGGTGCTGCAGACTGGTCTATCTCCGAGATGGATAAATACACGGACTATGACTCTTCTTCCTCCTCCACCGCGGAGTGGTCGCTTATGTCGTGGTTCGGAAGGGTCAACTACGCATACGACAGCCGCTACCTCGTGGAGGCAAACTTCCGTGCGGACGGCTCGTCGCGCTTCTCTCCTAAGAGCAGGTGGGGCTTCTTCCCGTCCTTCTCTGCAGGATGGAGAATCAATCAGGAGGAATTCATGCAGGAGGCAACCTGGTTGAGCAACCTCAAGCTCAGGGCTTCATGGGGAATCACGGGTAACAACAACGTTGGTAACTACTCATGGCAAAGCACCTACCAGTCAGTAAAAATCGTGACGGGGGGGGCAGGAACTACAGGCTTTGTACAGAAGGAGTTAGGTAATGACAACCTCGAATGGGAGACGACCTACACGACCAATGTAGGACTCGACTTCGGAATATTCGACAACATTCTCACCGCCGAGATGGACTTCTACGTGAAGAACACCAGCGGCATTCTCTATCGTCCTACCGTCTATGAGACGATGGGTAACATCACCGGTGCCTACGCCAACCTCGCTGCCGTTCGCAACACCGGTTTCGAGCTCACTCTCGCGCACAACAACACCATCGGCAAAGATTTCCGTTACGGAATCAGTCTCAATCTCGGCTACAACAACGGCATCGTCACGAAATATCAGGGACAGCTCCAGCAGTACTGGACAGAGGTGGACGGCAAGAGGGTCTATGTGAACAACCTTGCACAGGTTTCGCAGGGCAGCAACACCGCGAAGATTCTCGAAGGACACGTTTACGGGGAGCACCTTCTCTATCAGGTCTATAAGGGCAACGGCCGCGGCTACACCGGAGGCGAGGTTGACGTGAACGCCGGACCGAAGGACGGAATGATACGTACCGAGGCCGACATGGCATGGGTCAAGGCCATGATTGACGCCGGCTACTCGTTCCGTGGGGTGAAGAAGGTCGGTAAGGACCAGCTCTGGTATGGAGACCTCCTCTATCAGGACGTCAACGGCGACAAGAACTACGGCGACTCCAACGACCAGGTTCTCAACGGACACACCAACAACCCGCTCGTCAACGCCGGACTCAGCCTCAACCTTTCATGGAAGGGCATAGACTTCTCGGCGGTCTTCTCCGGAGCGTTCGGATTCTGGCTCAACTGGGGCACGCAGTACTACAACACGACAAAGGTTACTAACGGACACGGCATCGCCCGTCACATCGCTGCCGACCACTACTTCTACGACCCGGACAATCTCACCGACAGCCGCACCAACATCCACGGCAAGAATCCGCGTCTCACTCTCAACGACGATTTCAGCAACGCGATGACGAGCGACTTCCGTGAATATCGCGGCGACTACGTGAAGCTCAAGAACCTTCAGATAGGTTACACGCTTCCTCAGAACATCAGCCGCAAAATCGCTATGCAGAAATTCCGCGTATTCATCTCTGCGGAGAACCTCTTCACAATCACTAAATACCCGGGGCTCGACCCTGAAATCGGCACGACAATCGGCTATCCTCTCATGCGCAGCGTGAGCCTCGGAGCGCAGATTTCATTCTAAATGTATGGTGTGTAAAAGAATATGGATATGAAAAAGATAAATTTGACTATACTTATTGCTGCCGCTTCACTCGCGGCCGCATCATGCTCCGGATTCCTCGATACCGTGAGGACGGACGCCGTTTCCACCGGAAACATGTGGACGGACGAGTCTAAGGCAGACGCTGGCATGGCGGGAATATATTACCCTCTCTACAAGACCAACCTCACGAGGACACAGATTCGTATGGAAGACTACGACGGACTGAACAGGACGGGAATGGAAGGAAACGGGTTCACTTCGGACGAGTATTCGACGAACTATCCGCTGCAGTACCTCTACCGCTCGACCAAACAGGCTATGGATTTCCAGGGAAGGCTCGAATGGCAGATTATCTTCCGTCTCGTGCACGACTGCAACGATGCTGTCGCCAATCTTGGACGAGCCGGACTTTCGGAAGAAAAATACAACCGCTACCTCTGCGAAGCGAGGCTTTTGAGGGCGTGGGCATATTCCCGTCTGAACATGATTTATGGCGGCGTTCCGCTCTATCTCGAACCGGTCACGAACGAGGAGTGCAACCGTGTGCAGTCTTCATTCGTGCAGGTATGGCAGGCAGTCATCGATGATTGCACCTTCGCGATAGAGAACGCATACTGTCCCAACAATACACTTACATCCAATTACGGGCGGCCGTCAAAGGGCCTTGCCTACTCTCTTCGCGGAATGGCCTATATGTGGCTGGCCGCTATTGTTCCGGACAGCGTCAATCATCCTTTCAAGTCGGGCATTATCACCGACCCTTCAGATGTGAAACTGTCTGAGACTGAGTACTATACTCTTGCGGAGGCTGACTTCGCGAAAGTCGAGGAATGTGGCTACGGACTCTGGCAGGGCAAGTGGGGCGACTTCTTTACGGAGAAGAACGAAAAGTCGAAGGAGATGATTTTCCCGCTCCAGTTCACTACAGATCCGGGATTCTGTCACAATTGGCAGCAGGTCATCGGCTGCACGGACCAGTACATCGGCTGGCAGCAGCTCAAGCCTTCGGCTGATTTTGTCAACACATTCCAGAATGCTGATGGAACGCCTTTCCGTTGGTCGGATGTCCCGGGACTTGAAGACTGGGACGCGATGGACGTGACGGCAAGGGAGGTGTTCTTCATTCGTGACGGGATGAACAATGTGGAAGCGAAAGTTGAGGAATATGATGCACTTATCAAAAATGCGACGGAAGAGGAGGAGATAGCAAGGTTAAATTCAGAGAAACTTGTCTATACGGAACTTCGTACCCGCAAGGAAGAATGCATCAAGCGCATCGGGCAGGACAACTGGGACAAATACTATCTCAACTCCGGCAATGAGGCACGCATCCGCAAAGCCTACGAGAACCGCGACCCTCGCCTTGAGCAGGCTGTCATAACCCCATATCAGAGGCTCGACTCCTACTCTCCTTATAGCGAGCCTCAGAAGGTTCTGAAGAAAGTCCTCCGTTGGCCTGTTTCCGTGCAGGACAACACCAAGTCTGAGACCGATCTCTACGTGTGCTACAGGAACACGCTGTTCTATGTGTGGAAAAAATACAATGTTCTTGACGATTCCCTCCCCGGAGGTACGCAGGGGCGTCAGCGCTGCGGTTATGACTGGCCGCTCGTGCGCTTTACCCAGGTTCTTCTCCAAAGGGCTGAGGCTCTTGTCCATCTGGGACGGGAAGGGGATGCAAAGGCGCTTGTAGATCAGGTGCGCAGCCGCGCCGGAATGCCGGGCGTGACGGCTTCGGGAAAGGAGGCAATGCTTGAGGCAATCCGCTATGAGACCCGCATCGAACTTTGTGAGGAAGGAGTGAATTACTTTGACGAAATACGTTGGGGCACCTACAAGGACTCCAAATTCCAGGGAAAGGATGTGCACGGAGGAACAAATGTTTGGGGTGACATGCAGTACGAATACAAGTGGTACTACACTGACACGATGTGGCCTTGGTCCATTTCCGACCGCGAAGCTCAGAAGAACCCGAACCTCATACGCAGGGATGGATGGCTTTATTAAGAAATTTCTAATTATTTCATAGTTAACGATTTATATGATTAAGAGACTTATATCAATGACGCTTTCTGTGCTGCTTCTGTCGGGAACGGCGTACGCGGTGCAGTCATGCAAGACGGAGGAACCGGTTGAAAAACCTGTGGACCCGACTCCGAAACCGGAGCCGGAGCCCGAACCGGAACCGACGCCGGACAGCGGAGACTTTGATAAAGTGCCGGAAGGCTTTGTTGAGGAGCCTGATGCGACTGTGGCAAATCCTGCCGGAACCGCAGACCTCGCCTCCCTCGAAAAGATGGGGCATCCGCGTGTGCTTATGAACAGGGCTGATTTCGACCGTCTTAAGGAAAAAGCTCTCAACAACCGTTTCCAGAACAAGACACTGTACAAACTGCACAAACTGCTCATGGATGTGGCCAACGAATCCGTGGCTGACAACACCCAAATTGTCTATCAGCTGGATGCCGCCGGCAAACGCATACTCGACAAGTCGCAGCTCGCGCTCAAGAGGATAGGCTCTTGCGCATACGCCTACAGGATGACAGGGCAGTCGAGGTATCTGGAAAAGGCCGTCTCGGACATGAAGACCGTCATTGCCTTCACGGACTGGAACCAGAGCCGTCATTTTCTCGATACTTCCGAAATGGCATTTGCTGTGGCTCTCGGCTATGACTGGCTCTACTACAGCCTCGACTACGACCTCCGTGTCAGTGCGCGTAAGGCTCTGCTCAACAACGACATCATCAATGCCCGCAGCCATTGGTCCAACACCTCCGCGGGGAACTGGAATCAGGTCTGCTACGGAGGCTCCATCGCGGCGGCTATCGCTATCTACGGCAAGGAAAAGAGCGCAAGCGGCGGGCTGCTCAACGACTGCATAAAGAACAACGGCGACATGGTAAAGGCCATTTACGACCCGGATGGAGTCTATCCCGAAGGGTATTCCTATTGGGGATATGGCACCGGCTACCAGGGCGTGATTTTCACCCTGCTTGAGAATTCTTTCGGCCAGCTCTTCGGAATGGATGCGTCGGCCGGACTTGCCAAGACTCCGCAGTGGATGCTTATGATGACCGGCATCGGTAACCGTACATACTGCTATGGCGATTCAACCGGTTCGTATGCCGTTCCCAAAATGGGAATGTGGTGGTTTGCAAAGCATTATACCAACACTGCCCTGCTCAAGAACGAACTGGCTCTTCTTAATGGCGGTGGCTATACGACAGCCTGCGACGAGATTCGTCTGCTTCCTATGGCCATTGCCTGTGCCAACGATATTGAAAATCTCGACACAGTTTCCGAAGGGGAGAATGTCAACCTCTATTCCGGTGGCGGAGAAGTTCCGGTCGTGCTGATGCGCACCGACTGGACAAATTCCGACACGGACCGCTATCTCGGACTGAAGGGTGGTCAGGCTAATTCCAGCCACGGCCACATGGATGCCGGCTCCTTTGTCTATGACGCTCTCGGGCTTCGCTGGTCGGAGGACGTGACAAGAGAATCCTACGCCAGGGTTGAGAATGCCCTCAAGGCTGCGGGCGGAAGCTTCTGGAACATGGGTCAGAATTCTCTTCGCTGGCAGGTGTGGAGGCTCAACAATAGGGCACACAGCACCTTGACTGTCAACGACTCCGATCATTTGGTAACAAAGGCGGCAACGGTCGTGGAGGCTTCGGGGACTACTGCCGTGCTTGACCTGACCGGTCCGCTTTCAAAACAGGTGGAGTCTGCCCGCAGGACATTCAAGATTGTTGATGGCGAACTCTATGTGATTGACGAAATCACGGCAAAGGCGAGCCTCGATGCGGCCGTGGAGTGGAGGATGATGACTCCGGCGACTGTTTCTGTCGGCTCAGACGCCGAGACGCTTACGCAGAAGGGCAAGACGATGTATCTGAAGGCGACTTCTTCAGACTCATCCGTCCCTGTCTCCTACACGACATGGGCGGCCAAGGGCAGCAATTCCTGGGATACGCCTTGCACCGGTTACACTGTCGCCGGATTTACGGCCACCGTTCCGAAGGGAACAACCGTCACGTTCACGACAAAACTGACTCCGTCCCTATAGGGCGCGATGATTTATTGATATTAACTAAACTCATTTTAATAACAACATTAGGTTTATGAAAAGATTCTTTTTCTTAAGCATGCTTGCGATGTTCTTAGGAACATTTGCGCTAACCTCCTGCAAGAAAGAGCAGAAGGAAGATCCCACTGTGGTCGCGGTGGAGGCTACGGAAATCACTGCCACTACCGCCACTGTAACTATTTCGGTGACGGGCGCTGTCCCGCAGATGGTTCGCTTTGTCGCTCCTGTTTCAGTGGAGTCCCTCGGCTTTGACGTTGAGGATGCCGCTGCCGTTGCTGAGTATGCATCGAAGGGTACGGCCGTGGCCACCCCTTATTCCTCAAAGGTGACTGAACTTGCCCCTGCAACTGAATATTTCACCGCAGCTGTGGCATTCGACGCCAATTTCAAGGTTGTCAGCACCTCTTCCGCCGTGTTCACTACGGCCGTTCCGGACAATGCCATCGGAGACAATGCCGGAGCCGGCGAAATCACCAATGACCGCTGGTAGTTCTCTGTTTAACGACCTGAAGTTGTCCTCGCATTAATGTTTTGGGCAGCTTCTCACTAAAAAGAAAGAATTTATGAAGAAGATAATGATTTTCTGCACGGCGGCCCTTGCGCTGGCAGCCTGCACAAATGAACTCACGGAGACCGTCGGCAATTCGACCCAGCCTGCCGTGACACTTGAAGGAGGATTCTCTTGGGCGGACACCAAGACGGCGTTCACCGATGCGGAGGCTTCTACAAACAAGCTCGTGTGGTCAAAGGATGACGCCATCGGAATTTTCACCACCTCCGGAACAACGAACAACATCAACTATAGGGCCTACCTTCTCCGCAGCTCCATCGGAGCCACAAACGGAGTCTTCATCCCTGAAGAGCCTGTTTCTGAGGATGTTCCAGGACTTCAGCTTCCTGAAACAGGTTCTGACAATTTCCTCATCTACTATCCGTACAGCCCGGCGACCGACATCAACGTCGACGACGTCAAGATTCACTTGACCGTTTCGGACCTCCAGACCCAGTCTGAAGTCAGCGACAAGGAAATCGGAAAGAATGGATTTGCCTACGGAGTCGCAAAGGTTGCTTCCGACACCAAGAAGATAAACTTCTCGCTCACTCACGCGATGTCATATCTCCGCTTTGTCGTCGCATCGACGGACTATTCAGCCTACATGCTCAAGTCAGTCCAGCTCTACGATGTTGCAGGAGAGGCAGTTCTCGCTGGAGACTACACTTTTGACGTTGCAAGCAGCACGATAGAGGCCGTAAAGGGCGCGACCAAGTCATCTGCCAAGGTTTCCCTCGCAGAAGGCGCCAAGTTCCAGGCAATAGGTTCCGGCAAGCAGGAACTCTATCTCACTCTCCTTCCGGGCGCGGATCTTACTTCCGCAACTGTCTATGCTGTAGTCACCTTTGTCAATGACAAGAAAGAGACTGTCAGCATTCCTGTAGAACTTTCAAAGAAGGGCAAACTTGCAGCCGGAACAATGACCACAATTGACCTCGGCTCTGTCAATGCTTCAAACAACGCATTTGCGTGGTATGAGCCTGTGGAGAAGAGAAATCTCGTGAACGGCTGGTGCTATGGTGCGCAGAACACCTATTTCGTTGAGCGCAGCGCGGATGGCAATTGGAATCAGGTGACATTCGAGGTGAAGGCTCGCGGTGACTTCTCTCAGGTTGCCGAGCCTAAGTATGTGGGCCTCCTCTCTTCTGGAGATGTTGGAGCAAATGGTCTCATCCGTCTTTCTGACGGCACAGCTATCTACAACGACAAGCCTACCACTCCTGTGAGCGACAACTATGAGGTCACTGTGGAGATGGCTCCGACGTCAAAGGGCTGCGGAAGTTCCGCTTGGGGTACGGTCGCAATTTATGACAAGGACTACAATCTCCTTTGGGCATATATGATTAACTCTTATGAGCCTGGCGAAGAGCCGAAGGCCAACGCATATCCTGGTATCGGCAAGTCCGTTATGGACCGCAACCTCGGTGCAAAGAGGCCTTCTACAAAGGAGATAATCCCTGCAAAGGGTGATTGGGGAGCATATTTCCAGTGGGGACGCCCTTCTCCTCTAATGTGGTCGAACAGCAAACAAGAACACTATAACGGTGCCTATGTAACAGCAGATACGGATCTCAAGGCTGCTCTTGCAAAGCCGTTTATCAAATGGCACTATTCAAAGGGAGACGGCTGGAACTCAAATGGCAACTGGTATGTCGGAGAATTCCGTAACCTTTGGGGTAGCAATGACACGGAAGACTACTATGATAAGAACAACGATATGGGCAAGACAGTCTATGACCCATGTCCGGCAGGTTATCGCGTGGCTTCCGGCGATGTCATAGAGTATGCAATCAAGTATGGAAAACGCAATGAGATAGACCACCTTGATGTTACTCCGAAAGACGATATTCTATTCCCGAGCATTGCATCAGTAGTCGAGATTCCTCTTGACGGCGAGGCAAAGGACTATTGGATTTACATCGGAGTGCATTGGGCCTCAGGTGGCAATCTTTGGGGAAACAGGACACCTTCTAACAATAGGGCTGGAGCTCTCTATTGGTCAAATTCTCCGGTGGGCAATCAAGGATATCTCCTCCAGCACTGCTATTTCTCAGCAGGCTATGGTGGAGCAGACGGCGACAAAGACGGCAAGAAGACTTACACTGCCAATAGGGCACAAGCTATGGCAGTTCGCTGCATGGTAGATACCGACAACCGATAGGAAATCATTGAAATTTTTCGGGATTTCGCGGAAATTCTGGAGAAATCCCGAAAAATTTGTTAAAGCAATTATTTTGTTGTACCTTTGTCGTCCCTTTGCGGAACAGATTGGTACAACAACTGGTGAGATGGGTGAGTGGCTGAAACCAGCAGTTTGCTAAACTGCCGAACTCGTTTGGGTTCCGGGGGTTCGAATCCCCCTCTCACCGCAGGGTCAGAAGGCCGGCTAATTGCTTATTAGTCGGCTTTTCTTTGCATAGGGCCTGCTAGTTCGACGATATATTCATAACTTGATAACATAAACTGATTTATTATGAGAAAGAAACTTTTGAGAATCGCTCTTCTTGCCTCGGCAGTTTTTGCCTGCACTCCGAAGAATGACATCGTGAACGACAACATCAGCTTTGCAGAGAAGCAACTTGCCGGGCTCATCGCCGAATCGGAAGAAGACGACACAGTCAGATTTCCTTCGACCGTCAAGGACGGCAAGGTGGTTTTTGTCCCGATGAGGGATTGGGTCAGCGGATTCTTTGCCGGGACGATGTGGTATATGTATGAGCTCACCGGCAACGAAGACTATGCGGTTCATGCCCAGAAGCAGACCGAGGCACTGAGAGACCTTCAGTATTTCACTTCCCACCACGACGTCGGTTTCATGGTCTACGACAGCTTCGGCAACGGGCTCAGACTCAAGAATATCCCCGGATATGACACGGTCGTTGTCAACACCGCGAAGTCTCTCGCCACCCGTTTCCGCCCGAACGCCGGCATCATCCAGTCCTGGGACGTCGTCGGAGGCTGGCAGAAGGAGAGGGGATGGAAGTGTCCGGTAATCATAGACAACATGATGAACCTCGAACTCCTTTTCCGCGCAAGCGAGATTTCCGGAGACCCGACATTCCGCAACATCGCGATAACTCACGCCGACAAGACGCTTGAAAACCATTTCCGCAGCGACTACAGCAGCTACCATGTTGTTGACTACGACCCTGAGACCGGCGCTGTCCGCAGCCGCGAGACCGCACAGGGCGCAGGCGACGAGTCTCGCTGGTCAAGAGGCCAGTCTTGGGCGCTCTACGGCTACACCGCCACCTACCGCTACACGAAAGAGCCGCGCTATCTTGAGCAGGCCAAGCATATCGCCGACTTTCTTGTTAATGAGAAGAATATGCCGGAGGATTTCGTCCCGCTTTGGGATTATGATGCCGTGGAATATGCCAAGGTGACGCCGGCGTATGAAAAATATGTGAATCAAAGAGACGCCTCTGCCGGCGCAATCATGGCATCTGCCCTCTATGAACTCTGGCAGTACACTAAGGACAGCAGCTACCTCAAGACCGCAGACAAGATTGTCACTTCCCTTTCTGCAGCCCCTTACCGCGCCGAACTCGGCACGAATGGCGGCTTCCTTCTCCAGCACTCAGTGGGCAGCATCCCTCACGGCAACAGCATCGACGTTCCGCTCAACTACGCCGACTACTACCTCCTCGAAGCCCTAGTCCGCAAACGTCACATCGAACGCGGCGAGAATCCCGTAGAGTAACATTTCATCGATATTTAAGAAAGGGGCCGATAAAAAGTCCCGAATGGACCGCGCCGGGGGCGCGAGATACCCCTAATAGGGGTCGCAGACATTAGTCTGCGGGGGTTAGGAAGTCCGGAGGAGGGAGAACAAAAGACTTTTTGGTCTCCCTCTTTTCTGACGACTTCATCAATGCGTCACCCTAAATCACCCATGTTACATGGCTCTTACCCTTTCCTGCAATTCCTCTATCCTGTGCATCAGATCATCAAATTCCAGAGACTTCCCGTATATGAAGGCGCGTCTCATGTCTGCATAGTCGGCTTTCCAAGCATCAATTGACGATTCGGGGATTGTGAACTTGATTGCTGATGGTCTATGAAGGTCATAGTTGACATATTTCAGAGCATAGCATGATTTGCGGTGTTCGACTATTGCTTCATACAACGCTTTGTCCAACAATGCTTCTTTCCCATATTTTGTATCCATAAGTTTCTCTATGTCATAAAGATGGCGGGACATACGTAAATATCGTGGCCTTTCCTTCTGGAACTCTTCGGAGAGCAGGAATATTTTTTCTAAAAAAGTTCGTGTCGGCAAGACAGTCCTAACCTTGCAGCTCGTGCCGGAGTCTTCTCCTGCAAAACTTTCCTCAATTAGGGAATGTATGTCCTTCAGCTCTGTCGGCTCATCCATGGAGAGGGCACTGATTTCAATCTTTACACGAGGAGGAATGTAGTTTATATAGTTTTCAATGATTGAAGGATAGTGTAGCAGGATGACCGTCGGGTCTTTATCGGAGTCTATCGTGTGCCATTCTCCATTCTTATCCTGCGCTTGTGTTACATTCTCTATGCGGAATCCAGAAACGCCCATTTCTTTCAGTTTCGCATCCAACTGTGGTGAAAGTGTTTCGTGGATATAGGAACGCGCTGTCTTTCGCAGTTTCTCGCGCTGGCTCTTGCTGTTATTCTCGATGCCGAAGAACGAGCGGCTGATGGCCAGGTCTATGTCTTCGGAGAATCGTTCAATGAGGTTGAAACCTTTAGAAAGTGAAGTCCCACCCTTGAAAGTCAATGAATTGCAACAGTCTGTCAGGAATAGAGCTTTGAGGGTTGCCGTTACCCACCAGTCCTTTTCTATTGCCACCTGATTGATTCCCGGATGTCCTGATTCCGTTCGTTGCAACATGGCCAAACGGTCCGTCAAATTGTTGGTAATCCACAACTTCTCCATATTATTCTATTTGTTTAGCATTGGTTTTATAATTCGTCTCATCCAGCCCGGCATCATCTCCACGTCCCTGATAAGACTGCTCCTGTCAGCTTCTTTTGACACAAGTTCACATATAATCTGCAATTCTTCGTCTCCCACATTTTCTTTTTTCAACTCTTTGAGAGCCTGCACCAGCAGGGCGGCCAATCGTGTTTTATAACAAAAATTTCTAGGAACGCCACGCTTCAGCACTACCTGGCTATTGGCAAGCCTGACAATCCTTTCACTCCCTGTTGTCAGGTATATGTAGTTCATCGGCACTTGGGTTGAAAACCCCAATGCATTCATGGCTGTCATTCCCGATGGCAGCACCTGTGCATTGTCACGAACCGCGATTGCCTGGACAATTTTCTCCACTGATGGCAACACCAGTCCAAAATGACTCGTTCGTGGCTTTACATATATTCCCTGTGCAAGTTTATATAAAGTTCCGTCATGTGTCAGTTCCGTCAATATACTTCCGACAAACTCGGGGTGATATTCAGGAAAGTCTGAACGAAACAACACACTGTCCTCCGGAAGTTTCTCTATTCTGGACTTTAAAGTTGTTCTTTCTGAATCCATAACATCCATTAACCTTTGAAATTTTGTTAATTTTTCCAAGGCAAAGGTATGCATTTATTTTTATCGATGAAAAACTAATTTGAATTTTATGTCTTTCTATTTGCCGAGCGTAAGTTTGACGCTGTGGCTGCCGGAGACGTATTTCTTAGGAGCACTGCCATCTGGGAGGAAGACTATGGCGGTGCTGCCTTCGGGGATGCTGAAATGCCATTTCCAGATGTCTCCGTCGTATTTCCATTCGCTTGTGATGAGCCCGGCGGCGGATTTGTAGGAGGCCTTCAAGAAGCCGAGGCGGCGGTCAGGGACTGGCTTCATGATGATGTGCCTGAATCCCGGAGCCTCGGTGTCGGCCGCGATGCCTGCGGCGGTCTTCCAGAGCCATTCGCAGACGCAACCGTAGGCGTAGTGATTGAAGCTGTTCATGCCCTTGGGTCCCATTCCGCTCTCGATGGTGTAGCTGTTCCAGCGCTCCCAGATTGTGGTTGCCCCGTTATCGACGGAGTAGAGCCAGCTCGGATTCTTCCTTTGGAAGAGCAGGTTCCAGGCTATGTCGTCCATTCCGTTCTCCGAGAGGGTTGGCATCAGGATGGATGTGCCGAGGAAGCCCGTCTGGAGGCACATGTCGTGCGTCTCGAAGTTCTTTCTGAGACGCGCGGTCATGTTCTCCTTGGCCTTCCCCTCGACAAGGCCGTTCTTTAGGGCGAAGAGCGCCGGAGTCTGCATCGTGTTGAACACGGCGTTACGGAAGCTGCCGTCTGAGATGAGGAAGTTCTCCCGGAGGTAGGCCACAGCGTCGGCTGCCATTGCCTCGTATGCTTTCCAATCGCGCCCGGTGGCCTTTGCCATGTCGCGCATCATTGCAGCGTCAATAGCCCAATAGCTTGCCCCGAGATAGTCCCAGTACTCGTCATAGTCCTTCTTCAGCGTCCTTTTTCCTGAAGCATCCTTGTCGAACTTGGGAGCGTGGCTTTCAAGAGCCTCGTAGCTGAGCCAGTCCGCATATTGGTCGTTGCCGTTTTCCGCTGCGAGTGCCGCATGATCATATTTTGTCTCATTCACATGATTCATGAACCTTTCCATCGCTTCCCAGTTTTCATCAACAATAGAATTGTCTCCGAACTGTTTCCAGACCACCCAAGGGACGATGACTCCGGCATCCGCCCAACCGACCCTCATCATTTCTGTCGGGGCCGCACCATATTGCCCGTAAGGAGCAACGCCAGGATAGCCTCCGAGTTCCGTCTGGGTGTCGCGTATATCGCGTGTCCATTTATGGAAGAATCGGTCGGTGTTGGCGAAGAACGAGCCTGTCTCCGCAAAAACCTGCGTGTCTGCGGTCCAGCCGAGACGCTCGTTTCTCTGTGGGCAGTCGGTGGGGATGGAAAGATAGTTAGAACGTTGTCCCCAGACAGTGTTGGAAATCAATTGGTTGATAAGGGCGTTACCGGTTGTGAGCGTGCCCGTTTCAAGTTCTTTTGTGATTGAACTTACAGGAAGCGTCACGATTGAGCGAATCTTAACCGGTGCTGTTGCGCTGACTGATGCGTAACGGTAGCCGAAGAAAGTGCTGCTCGGGTGGTAGGTGACATATCCCTTATCTGCTCCGAAGGTATAGATGAGTCGTATTCCGATTTTATGCGCCCGCAGGTTCTCCCTGTGTATGCTACCTTCAGGTCCGTCCATTCCGCGGCTCACCGCGCCGTTCCCGTCGTTGAGGATTTCCGAAGGTAGGAAGGTCAGAACCGTTCCTTCGGCCGCGCTGAACTCAAACTCCGGGATGCCGGCGGTGTTCTGCCCGAAATCGAGGACGAGGTTTTCGCCCGCCTCAACGATCATTTCCTCACCCGGAGCATATTCTTTGGCAATCACTACTTTACCATATTCCTTTTCCCCCGCGTCCTCAACATCCTTCCAGACGTACGCCGCCTGCGGCTTGAGCGCAAGGTCGCGGCGAAGATAGACTTCTGCTCCGTCAGACGGGAATATGTTTCCCTTGAATTCGTCGAATTTCTCCGGCACTCCGAGTTTCTCCGGAGTGAGATAGCCCTGAGGTATGCGCGCATCATACTCCTCACCGTCAAAAATGGCGGCATGAGTCACCGGCCCCGCCACGCCAACTTTCCAGTCGGTGCAGTTTGTTCCGAAATTCTGTATTCTTCCGTCTGCGAAGGTGATCTGGAGAACTCCTCGAAAGGCGGGCTTGCTGCCAATCATTCCATCATTCCCGTAAGGGGTTATGATTTTGTCCGCCCACCATCCCGGAGTCGCCTGAGCGGAGAGACGGTTGACATCTCCGGCGCCTTTCTTGAACGACTCAGTGATGTCGTAGGTGAAGGAAAACCGTGTCTTCTCGTAGTGGGTGAATCCAGGTTTGAGAAATTCCTCGCCGACTTCGACACCGTTGATGAATATGCGATAGACTCCAAGCCCGGTAGTCATCCAGACCGCTTTTTTCACATTCTCCGGATTGGTCAAGTCACTGACAAACCAGCTTGCACCGTCTGCCGCCCTCTCATTGTTCCCCATTATTGCTCCCTGTACGATGGGGGTATCCGCAGCGGCAATCCATTCTGACTCCTGCCAGAGCGAACTGTCAAGTGCTTCAGTGCGTGTTCCTGTGTTTTCTTCGCTTTTTTCTGTACAACTGATTACAGAAAGAGCAGCCACGATGGCGGCAGTGATTTTCCTGTTCATTCCGATGTTGACGCGATTTACGCACCACCGATGGAATCAAGTTCCGAAGGTGGTGCGCGATGTTGAACTTTAATGATTTACTTTGCTATGGTAAATATGCCCTTCAGGCTTGCGTGCGAATCATGTCCGATGAAAACATCGAAATCGCCGGCTTCCTCGCCCCATGTTTTGTTCGCACGGAAGAACGAACGGGATTCCGGAGTGATGTCAAAGTCAACCGTCGCGGACTCACCGGCCTTGAGGGAAATCTTTTTGAAGCCCTTCAGCTCGCGGTCCGGCCGGGTGCGGCTGCCGATGACGTCACGGATGTAGAGCTGTGCAACTTCCTCGCCGTCGCGTTTGCCGACATTGCTGACTTTAACGCGCACTTTCACCGTTTCTCCGAGCTTTGCCTCCGGGTTGAGGACTTCAAGGTCGGAATAGGCGAACTCAGTGTAACTCAGGCCTTCACCAAAGGCAAATAGAGGCTCGTTAGGAGTGCGCATGTAGCGTGAGACATACTTCGCGTTGTTCGTTGGAGTTTTGCGCGGCCGTCCGGTGCTCTTTGCGTTGTAGTGGATAGGAACCTGACCGAGACAGAGCGGGAAGGTTATCGTCAGTCGTCCTGAAGGATTGTAGTCTCCGGAAACGATGTCCGCGAGAGCCATGCCTCCCATAATGCCAGGGTGCCACGTTACAAGCAGTCCCGTGGCGGCTTCTGTTTCCTCCGCGATGGTCATAGGACGGCCTGTCACGAGCAGAATCACAATTGGCTTGCCGGTGGCCTTCACAGCCTTAAAGAGTTCCTTCTGTGCGGAAGGAATGTCAATGTTTGCCATCGAGGCCGCTTCTCCGCTGTAGGCGTTAGGAAGTCCGAGTGTCATAAGGACTACATCTGCGCCACGAGCCGCTGCAACGGCTTTGGAAATGCCTCCCTCTATCGGGTCGAAGAAGTTGCAGCCCTTCTCGCACTTGATGTCGTTGTGAGGGAATTTTGCCTTCAAGCCTTCAAGGAAGCTTACCGGCTTGTTGTAGTCGGCAAATCCCGCCCAAGTTCCCGTCATCTCGCTGCGGGAGTTGGATGCCGGTCCGATGAGCGCAATCCTCTCACTACCCTTGAGCGGAAGGATATTTCCCTCGTTCTTGAGCAGAACCATAGAACTGCGTGCCACCTTACGTGCGGTCTCAAGATACTCCGGAAGCCATGTTTCCTTTTCCCAACGGCCTTCACCGCCGTAGCGGAACGGGTCGTCGAAGAGACCGAGCTTGAATTTCACGGTGAGGATATCCTTGCACAGCCTGTCAATCTGAGCCTCGCTCACGCGGCCTTCCTTGACGAGTTCCTCTGCGAACTTGTAGTAGTCGCCATCGACCATATCCATATTCAGACCGGCGTTCAGCGCAAGTTCAGCAGCCTCTTTTTTGTCTGCCACCACACGGTGGTTAATCATCTCGTTTATCGAGCAATAGTCTGAAACGACAAATCCCTTGAACCCGAGTTCACCGCGCAGCAGATCTGTAAGCAGCCATTTGTTGCCGCTTGCCGGAATGCCGTCGAAGTCATTGAAAGACGACATCACGCTGAGTGCTCCGGCGTCGATGGCAGCCTTGTATGAAGGCAGGTGACGCTCACGGAACATCATCTCGGACATATCCACCGTGTTGTAGTCCCTTCCTGCCTCGGCAGCGCTGTATGCCGCAAAATGCTTCACACATGAAAGGATGGTGTTGCCTGCGGAGAGGTCGTCTCCCTGATAACCACGAACCATCGCGGCAGAGAGTTGTCCGGAAAGATAGGGGTCTTCACCCGAACCCTCGGAAACACGTCCCCAGCGTGGGTCAATCGCGACGTCGCACATTGGAGAAAATGTCCATGCGAGTCCGAATGCCGTGGCTTCAGCGGCCGAAATCCTTGCGACTTCCTCCGTCATTGCAGGGTCCCACGAGCAGGAAATACCGATGTTTTCCGGGAAAGTCGTGCGGCATCCGTGGATGATGTCGTGGCCGAAGAGAATAGGAATCCCGAGGCGTGAACTGTCTACGGCAAGTTTTTGATATTCAATAATCTCCTTTGGCGACCACGCGTTGAGCATGGATCCGCACATTCCTTCTTTAATTACATTTTTTACGTCAACGGGGCTTCCGTCAGGTCCTGTGACAATCGAATTTTTCGGCACAAACTGGCTAAGCTGCCCGATTTTCTCGGCGAGCGTCATTTTCGCCATAAGTTTCTCCGCCCTCAGCTCGTCGGCGTCCCTTTTTTCTGTGCAACCTACAGCCATAAGCGCGACTGCGGTCATTAATAAAAGTGTTTTCTTCATTGTATTATGATTTTTGTTATTGTCAACAGCGTCTGCAAAGATAGATATTATAAAGCAATAAGAATGTAAGGATATTTTCAAAAAATGACATAAAAACGTTGAATTTTGATTTTAAATTTGTCTCGATTTGTCATATTCCTTAATTTTGCAGAATTCGGGTTTATCTGATTCCGGTATCATATATTCCCGCATCCACGATAATTACAAAAACTGATAATATATGATAAAGAAAAGTCTTCTCTCACTTTCAGCTTTGGTGCTGTTCGCGTTGTCCGCATGTTCTGTAAAACAGAGCGTTCCTGTCTATATGGACGAAAGCCGCGACCTCGATGAGAGGGTTGCCGACGCGCTCTCCCGAATGACAATGGAGGAAAAGGTGGCGATTCTCCACGCCCAGAGCAAATTTTCGTCTCCAGGCGTGCCGCGTCTTGGTATTCCTGAACTCTGGTGTACCGACGGCCCTCACGGAATCCGTGCGGAAGTGAAATGGGACGAATGGAATCAGGCGGGATGGACGAATGACTCCTGCACAGCCTACCCTGCACTCACTTGTCTTGCAGCGACTTGGGACAGAGAGGCCGCCGCGCTCTACGGAAAGAGCATCGGTGAGGAGGCACGCTACCGTGAGAAGGACGTGCTGCTCGGCCCTGGCGTGAACATCTACAGGACGCCTTACAACGGAAGAAACTTCGAGTATATGGGTGAGGATCCGTTCCTTTCGGGAGAGATGTGTGTGCCTTATATTAAAGAGGTGCAGAAAAATGGGGTAGCGGTATGTCTGAAGCACTATTGCCTCAACAACCAGGAGTGTAACCGCCACATCGCGGACGTAAAAGTCTCTGACAGGGCTCTTTACGAAATCTATCTCCCGGCATTCAAAGCCGGTGTGGAGAAGGGTGGTGCATGGTCAGTTATGGCTGCCTACAACCTCTACAAAGGTCAGCACCTCTGCCACAACAAATACCTTCTCGACGATGTTCTGAAAGGGGAGTGGGCATTTGACGGGGCTGTCATCAGCGACTGGGGAGGAGCACACGACCCCGACCAGGCTGCCGCTTACGGACTGGACCTCGAATATGGAACTTGGACAGACGGACTCTCGACCAAGGGAAAGAAGAGTTATGACAGCTATATGCTTGCAGACCCCTATCTCGAAAGACTTCGTGACGGCCGCGCTTCACTCGAAACTCTCGACGATAAGGCAGGCCGCGTGTTGAAACTCATTTTCCGCACGGCGATGAAAACAGACAAGCCGTTCGGTTCGCTCAATTCTCCGGAACATCACGCCGCAGCCCGCGCAATCGGAGCCGACGGTATCGTTCTTTTGAAAAACGATGCGCCCGCTCAGGGAGTTAAGGTTCTTCCGGTGGAGTTGGAGTCGACAAAAAAGATACTGGTTGTCGGAGAAAACGCTCTGAAGATGATGACTGTCGGTGGAGGTTCGTCGTCGCTGAAAGTTCAGCACGAAGTTTCGCCGTTAGAGGGAATATTGGCTGCTGTGGGCGACAAGGCCGAGGTGGTTTATGAGAGGGGATATGTCGGAAGTGCTTCCAACGAGTATAATGGTGTGACTACGGGGCAGGACCTTTCGGATTCACGCAGCGAGGAGCAGTTGATTGAGGATGCCGTCAAGGCCGCTGCAGATGCCGACGTGGTGCTTTTCTTCGGCGGACTCAACAAGGACGGCCACCAGGACAGCGAGGGAACAGACCGCGTCTCTTATGGTCTTCCTTATGCGCAGGACAAGGTGATTGAGGCTCTCTCAGCGGTCAATCCGCGCCTTGTGGTTTGTCTTGTCAGCGGAAACGCAGTCGCAATGCCGTGGGTAGAGTCAGTCCCTGCGATTCTTCAGTGCTGGTTCGGCGGTTCGCAGGCCGGAAACTCCATCGCTGACGTGGTCTTCGGCACTGTCAACCCAAGCGGAAAACTTCCGTTCACTTTCCCTGTAAAGATTGAGGATTCCCCTGCGCACGCACTCGGAGTCTACAGCTGCGGTGCGGATGTGAATTATGCTGAGGGTATCTATGTGGGCTACCGCTGGTTTGAGGCGAAGGGCATCAAGCCTCTTTTCGCCTTCGGTCACGGATTGAGCTACACGGAGTTTGAGTACAGCGATTTCAAGGCGAGCAGAACTGTCTCTGCCGGTGGTGTGTTGAAGGCTTCGGTGAAAGTGAAGAATGTAGGTTCCCGTGAGGGTAAGGAAGTCGTGCAACTCTATGTCGGTGAGCATAATCCTGTCCTTGACCGTCCGGTGAAGGAACTCAAGGCGTTCGACAAGGTGAGCCTCGCTCCGGGAGAGACAAAGACGGTGTCGTTCGAGATTCCGGCTTCCGGCCTCGCCTACTTCAACGAGGAGAAACACGAGTGGGTTCTTGATTCCGCTCACGATTTTACGGTGTATTTTGCGGCAGCATCTGACGATGTGCGCGGGACCGTTAATTTTATGACGAAATAGCGTCCGGTTATGAGACTGAAAAAATATGTTGTCATTACGGCGGCCATGACTATGGGCTGCTGTCTTGCCTCTTTTGCCCAGTCGCCTGAGCACAGGCAGGAAGTCATGGCGCTTCTGAAGGAAGACCCTACGAGAAGCGTCAATCTTCACCACAATTATGAGGCGCCGTCGAAGATTGTCGACACCCCGGCTCCAAAGGGCTACAAGCCTTTTTATGTCAGTCACTACGGCCGACACGGAAGCCGTTACCACTACACCTACAGTTATATGGACAAACCCCTCGCGGTCTTCGACAGTCTTGACTCCAGGGGACTTCTCACTGAAGAGGGGCAGGCAGTTCGCAACGACATCCGCTTCCTTCGCAAAGAACACGAGGGACAGCTCGGCTACCTCACTCACAAGGGAGCCGCCCAACATCAGGAAATTGCCGCCCGCCTTTGCAGGCGTTGCCCGGAACTTTTCCATCAGAAAGACCGCAGGGAAGTATTCTGCGCGTCGACTGAAATCCAGCGTTGCATCCAAAGTATGGCAAATTTTTGCGTACAACTTTCCCGCGAGAACCCGGGACTCGACATCACTATGGATGCAGGGGAGCGCTTCAAAAAATATCTTTGCAACGACGAGGGCGTTCCTCGCATAGGGAAGAGGGAAATTGCCATTATGGACTCTGTGCTCAATGCGAATCTCAATCCCGAGAGGCTTTTGAAAGCCTGGACAAAAGACCCTGGTGAGGCAGTCAAATATATGAAAAACGGCGACGCCTGCGCTTTCTTCTACGATGTCATCTGGGCCGGCAGCACCGGTCAGTGTCTTAATGTCGAAGACCCATACATCTACCGTCATTTCACTCCCGAGGAACTCTACGCCCTTTGGGCCTACAACGACGTCCGCTACTATCACTATATGAATTCAAGTGTAGAAAACCATCGCACGAGAGACCTTATCGGTAAAAGAATCCTCAGAGACATTGTCGAAAAGGCAGATGAGGCAGTCCGGGGGAACAATCGCGTTGCGGATTTGCGTTTCGGACACGATTCGGGTCTTGGCCCTCTATTCAGCATAATGCGTGTCAAGGGAATGGAAGAGGAGCGCAAGATGGCGGAAGCAATCGACGGCGTCTGGTATGGTTTCCGCGATATGCCGATGGCTTCCAACCTCCAGATGATTTTCTACCGCAACAGGAAGGGCGATGTCCTCGTGAAGCTTCTCCGCAACGAGGTCGAGACCACCATTCCGGCACTCCGCTCCGTCTCAGGCCCGTATTACCGATGGGACGACCTGAGAGGCTATCTGTTGGAACTTGTCAAATAATCAACATAGGTAACTGAAAGTGGCTGATTCCAACAGCGGTTTCAGCCACTTTAGTAAACACAAAATGTATGAAATTCAGAAAAATTCTATTATTCGCGGCAATCTCTTTTATCGTAGCACCCGCCTGTGCACCGAAAACAACGGAATGGACGGGATGGACAAACCCGCTTTTCGAGGGGCAGTATGCCGACCCTGAGGGGATAATGATTGGAGATGAACTGTGGATATATCCCACAACATCGCATCCTTTTGAGCAGCAGCTCTATATGGACGCCTTCTCCTCCAAAGACCTCAAGACATGGACCAAGCACAGCAACATCATCACCAACAAAGAGATAAGCTGGCTCCAGAAGGCTCTCTGGGCACCCGCAATCGTGCATAAAGACGGAAAGTTCTTCCTTTTCTTCGCGTGCAACGATGTTTATGAAGGAGACACGGGCGGCATAGGTGTAGCTGTGTCGGACAAACCCGAAGGCCCTTTTCGCGACCTTCTCGGCAAACCGCTCCTGAACGACATCGTCAACGGTGCCCAGCCTATCGACCAGTTTGTCTATCAGGACCCGGCATCCGGTGACTGGCTGATGTTCTACGGCGGTTGGGGGCACTGCAATCTCGTCAGGCTCGCGGATGATTTCAAATCCATTGTCCCGTTCGAAGACGGAAGTCTGTTCCGGGAGGTTACGCCTGAGGGTTATGTAGAAGGACCGTTTATGATCCAGCGTGACGGAAAGTTCTATTTTATGTGGAGCGAGGGACAATGGCGCGCGGACAACTACTGTGTCGCCTACTCCATTTCCGACACTCCATACGGCCCGTTTGAAAGAATAGGAACCATTCTGGAAAGTGACCCGGAACACGGAACAGGTGCCGGACATCACAGCGTAGTGCGACGTGGCGATGATTTCTACATCATCTACCACCGCCATCCGCTCGGCTCCACCGACGGAGACAACCGCGTGGTCTGCATCGACCGTCTCGAATTTGACGAAAACGGCCTCATCCTTCCGGTGAAGATGTCCTGATTTCGGCAAAGTATCACAATGAAACTTCGCCAAATGCCGCTAAAAACAGTGTCATTTGGCGAAGTTTGCTTAAACTGACATCAGTTGCTCCGCTGTAATCACGTTCTGAACTATCCCTGAGTATTTGTTCTGTTTCAGAGCGTATGTTGTTATCAGAGTGAGATGTATGGCTTTTTTTGTCTTGGACTCTTCATAGAGCCTTTGTTTTCTGTTCCTGAGCTTTTCTTCCTCGTCTTTGTCTATGACATATTCCGTTTCGGAGAATTTCAGTTCACATAGATTCATTATTCTGTCATCCCTGTCAATCAGGAGGTCAATCTGTGCTCCGCGGTTGCCGTCATTTCCGGGAAATATGCAGCAGGATGTTTCCGTATAGACTCCAGAAATTCCCAAAGCGTTCTTAATCTGTGGAATATGGTTGAAGCACAGGTTTTCGAATGCAAGTCCTCGCCAGGATTTCAGTTCTGAAGTATTCTCAAACCTGGACCAATATCCGTCTCCTTTGACCTTCTTCCCGTCTGAAAATTTCAAGTAAAACAATATGAAGTTGTCCGTCAGTCTGTATCTCATTTCCCGCGTATTCGAAACCAACGGACGGTAGGATGTTATGAAATCGCTTTCTTCCAATGCCTTCAGAATGGTTGTCAGCCCACCTCCGGATTTGATGCCGGTCTCCGAAGCTATTTCCCCTCTTGTGTACCCGATGCGTCTTCTGCTCAAAAGCCGTACTGCCTTGATGTAATTCTCAGGATGCTTGAATAGGGACCCCATCAGGCGGTCGAACTCGTTTGCAAGCCGGCTGTCCTTATTGAAAAATAGCAAGTCTATGTTGGCGGCAAGGCTGAGGTCTTTTCTCAGCATATTCATATAATAAGGTATTCCGCCCAGTATCATATAACACTGAATTATATCGTAAAGGCTGAACTCAATGTTCCTGTATGTCAGAAATTCCGAACATTCGGCGACAGTCATCGGGTGAAGGTGTATCTCGCTCGTCACGCGTCCGTACAGCCCGCCTTTATTGTTCATCAGATTTTCCATTATCCACGATGTCGCCGAGCCGCATACAATAAGCATAAAATCGTCTCTGGAAGACCCCCAGCTGTTCCAAAAATGCTCGAAGGCTGGGATGAAACCGGACTTCTGCACATCAAGCCATGGTAACTCATCCAAAAATACAACCATTCTTGTGCCGTCCGCCTTTTTCTCTAACAAGGCCTCCAGACGGGAGAATGCCTCTATCCAGCTTGCCGGAGGCAATGTGTTGTCGTCCCCGTATTTGACCAAAGAGACTTGAAAATTGATAAGCTGCTGTTTGTTGAGCTGTTCTGGAGAAATGTCCTCATACGGAGATAGTGCCGTGTGAAAAAACGCGAAGTTGTCCCGAAAGAATTGTCTTATCAGAAATGTCTTTCCAACCCGTCGCCTTCCATATACTACGGTAAATTCCGGATGTTTGTCTTCATACAGTCTCTTCAGGTCATCCTGTTCCTTTCTTCGTGCAATAATTTCGCTCATAATGGTCAAACTTTGCCACAAAGGTATAAAAAATACTCTGTTTGGCAAAGTATCACAATGAAACTTCGCCAAATACCGCTAAAAATAGTGTCATTTGGCGAAGTTTGTTATTGTTGAGAATCGTTACTAGGTTCTGCTTGAGTTTGAGAACCGCTATGTCGTCCTCGAATATGTCAGAATGAGGGAGCTATTTGTTGTACCCTTTCGCAGTGAGGAACTCCCAAATGCGGTCGAGGTGGGTGTAGCTTCCCGTGCCTGGAGAGCAGCTGCGCTGAAAACAGTGTCCGCGCAGAGCGAGGGTGTGGAGCTCTGACTGAATGCCCATCGCCCTCATCTTCTCCCAGCATTTCACTGAGTTCATCGAGGCCCAACCGTCTGCGTCGCCGTGAATGAACAGCATCGGAGCCGTCTTGAGGTCGAAACTGAATTCCGGGACAAGAACTGCATCGTCTTCATTTCCACCGCCGGTGTTGTTTCGGTCGATTCCGTCGGTGAGCGCGTATGCCGGGTAGATACCGATTCCCCACTGGACACTGCAGGAGAGTTTGTCGATGTCATCCTTTGGAAGATAGGATTTATGGAGGGACGATGTCACGCCCATAAGCGTGAGGTGTCCGCCGGCCGAGCTGCCCATAATTCCGATTCTGTCCGGGTCAAGCCCCCTCGAAGCAGCCTCGCTGCGGACAATCTTTATCGTGCGTTGGAGGTCTTCCCACGCCGTGGTGTGCTTGGACAGGCCTTCCGGACGCGGTGTGCGGTATTTGAGAGTGACTACCGTCATTCCCTTGCTGTTGAGGTAGCGGCGAGCCGGCGCAACTTCGAATCCGTTAGGGTCGTTGCCCTGATACGAACCTCCGGAGTAGATGATTTGAATGGCTGTGGTCGTGAGCTTCGCCGGGATGTGCCACTCAATATAAGGCGTGCACTGTTTCTCCTGCTCATTTGGCATCATTCCCTCCGGCCATACATTCTCTCTTATAAGCTCGGCCCTGTCCTCGTCGGAAGAATACACGTCCATAATCGGCACTTCAGCGGGCACCGGCCCCATATAGCCCATCTGCCTCATAAATTCCACAGCACGGTCGAAACCAAATGCGCCGTGTCCCTTGTCCGGATAGAGATGAAGTTCCGCCGGAATATTCATACGACGCAACTGCCTGTAGACCAGAGTGGAAGCCGTTGGGGTGTAGGGATCCAATCCGCCGTGGTGCAGACTCATCGGGCAGGTTTTTTCGTCGAACTTAAAGACAGAACTGAGCCTTACGTCAGTCCCGTAGCCTTCCCGTGTGGCAGGAGTGCCGGTTTCCCCGTCCGTTGTGGCGTATGCCGGAGCGTTGACAATCGCCCAGTTTATGTGGCAAGGAATGCTGTCCAGCGCATCCACCGGCTCATAAGCCTTTGTCTGTGAGGATGTTCCAAGAAGCAGCGCAAGGTGTGAACCTGCCGACATTGAGATTGTTCCGATTTTCTCCGGGTCGAAGCCACGCTTTTCCGCGTCTTTGCGAACCATACGGACAGCCCTCTGCCCGTCTTCCCAGGCCGTCTGCCAGATAGGGAGACCCGTCGGCCGCGGGGTGCGATAGACAAAATTCACGCACTGGAAGCCGAGCGCGGTCAGTTTTTCCGCCCAACCGGCCACAAGTTTCACGTCGCAGCAGCTGTTATAACCTCCTCCTGAAATGAGAATCATACAGGCGCCGTTGCGCACATCCGCCTTCGGGGCGTCGTACCATTCAATGTAGGCCGTACGATGTTTGTCTGCCTTGAATCCCTTCTGGGCGGCCTCGTCCGTCATCGCGGCAATCTGATTTTCCTGCCTGTGAGGCATCTTACCCTTCGGCCAAACCGCTACTCTTTCGCCAGCAAAGGCAAGTGAAGAAAAGAGCAAGAAGGCGGCAAGAGCCGATGCAATGCAATTGTGTTTCATAAAAAGTTGTTTTTAGTGTATTTATCTTTTATTTCTTCTGTACTGTCAGAACATATTGATGCTGAGGACTGGGCCGATGTAGAACTTCGAGACGTTCGGAATGCCGAGGGCTTTGCCGACAGTTGTGAGGCCGTTCCAGCCGGGGGCACCGTTGAAATTGACGCTGACTCCGAGTGTGCAGGGGATGGTGAGCCAGAGTATGCACTGGATGTCGAGTGCTAAGTCGAAGCCGTAGGTCATCAGGACGCCGGGGCCGCTGCCGAGTCCGAGCGCTGAGTTGCTGAAGAGGGTGCAGTCGAAATGCGGGGTCAGCAACAGACGGCGGACGTAGAGACAGCTCCAGAGGAGGGAGCGGTCGCCGACGTAGATGGGAATGGCATAGTCGGCGGTGAACTTCGCGAGGCTTTCGGTGTGCTGGACGAGGGCGGAGCGAAGCGACGCCTCCTGGATGCCGCGCGGGAGGATGTTCAAGGCCGAGGTGCTGAAAGGGGCACCGGTGTAGAGCCTGCCCTTTTCGCGTGTAGGCATCTGTCCCTGCCACATCCCGGTGAGCTTGAGCCCCTGCTCGGGAACGGCTCCTGGAAAGTAGCCGTAGGCATAGCCGAATGCTGCGGGAGAATACCAGTGGGTCATTCCGAGAGGGTAGCTCAGTCCCGCCTGGACGCCACCGCCCCAGCGCGGGAAAACCCCCGAATTGTTCACAGGAAGAACTCCGTAGAGACTTGCCGAGGCGGTGAGGTTTTGTGCCGGCAAGTTCTTGAACGACTTCATCTTGCGCTCCGGCACCCAAAGCATTGAAACACCCTCAGGCGTGACGGTCTTACCGTCAGAGACAATGCCTGCCTTTTTGAAAATGTATGCGTTGGCGTCTCGGCGGTCGTTGCTTATGTAGTAGCTTACGCGCGGGGTGAAACCCCTGCTCCAGCCGCCAGAGGAGAACTTGAACGGAATGTATGCGCTGATGCTTCCTGAGATGTTTGGGACCGAAGGATGTGCCTCGGAGCGCATGGTGATGGAATAGGCGTTGTCTGACACCTGGTGGAGTGCGATGCCGCTTTGCCGCGCCGCCCTGTCGTTGAAATCGATGTTGAGTTCAAAGACGGGATATAGCCCCGTGTACTTGAGGTTGAGATGCGCGGAATGTCTCCAGCGTGCCTTGTCATAGGGGTCCTTGTGCGCCGAGTATCCGACAATGCCGGAAAATGTGCCGAGCTGGTTCTGGAGAACCGCCGTCGCTCCGAGGTTTACATAGTCGAAGATGTTGTCTCCCAAATCGTTGGCATTCATCAGTACGGGGATATTGGCATAGAACGGTGCCCACGAGTGTACGCGGAACATCTGCGGGACCTTGTGGTATCTGCGGGGCTTGGACAGTGTCATGGTGTCGGCCCGTGCAGCCTCTGTCTCAAGCAGTTCCGCATTCCCGTAGAGTTTCTCGGCCCGTCTTCGCGCCTGCTCCGAGAGCTTTTCCGCTATTGGCCAACTGTAGCGTTCATTCCAATCCGCCTCTTTGTTGAAGAGTTCGTAGGCGGCCGTTCGGAAAATCATCTTTCCCTTTGTTGTCTGCGAAGAGTAGTAGAGCCATTTGCCATCCTCGTCAAACTGATAGTCAGAGGCTCCGTAGCGCGTCGAGGTCAGCTGCCGCAGCGTACCGTCCGCCGGATTGAGGCTATAGAGTTCATTGACTCCTGTCCTGTCGGAGGTGAAAAGAAGCACAAACTTTTCTTCTCCGGCCTTCCTCGCGCTTTCACCGGACTGCCTTTTCCCGCTCTGCAGGTTCTTTATCTGCACAGGCTGCGGTTCCAGCACCTTCTCCCAAAAGAACTCTCCCGCAGGGACTTCGTAACAAAACTCATTCGGACTGCGGAACGCTCCCGCGAGATTGTAGCGGTGGTCGGGAGCGACGTCGAGTCGATATATCCCGAACCCGTTCCCCGATATTCCCGAAACATAAACTTCGTCTCCGCTCCACGCCGTCTCGACGAATTGCAGCGAATCCGGCGCATCGAACGCCATTTCACGTTTTCCGCTCTTCAGATTTATGAACGTCAGGCGTGAGCCTCCTTCCGGACGGTTTTCGACTGCAACCGCATGCGCATATTTTTCCGAAGGCACGGGATTATACATCCACCCCTTATTCGTCAGACTCTTCGTCGTCTTCCCATCAACCCGTATATTCCTGATTCGTGAAGTGTATTTCAGCGTCCAGCGTGCGTCGGACACCGATTCGCTCCAATAGAGTCTGTCCGTTACTGGCGAATGCTTCAGTGCTCCGGCATAACTCCCGAAATGTGTTACAAACCTTTCCGAAAACATATTCCTCGACGTCGGCTCATTTTTGGGGGATATGTCGTCGTCCGCATCATTTTTCGGGGATATGTCGTCGTCCGCATCATTTTCTGATATATCCGTATCCGTTGGGAGTTGAATCTTTATGAGTTGGTAATTATCTGTATATCCGTGTTTTACGGCAAAAAGTTCATCCCCGACAACCAGCAGGCTCTCATAGTCCGCAGGCTTCTTCGGCGTTCCCGTAACCTGCTCCATAGCCATATAGGGCCGCCTCTTTTCGGCATCGGCACGCCACACCGCCGTCACACTGTCGCGCACCGCCGGGAAGGAGTTCACAAGGTCTTTCCCAGTCGTCCGTTTCGCAACCACCTCGCGCACGTCGAACCTCAGAGGATGCCGGGAGGCGTAGTCCAGATACTCGGCCATGTAGTCGTCCCTGTCGTACATCCATCGCAGCCCGCCATAGGTCAGATAGCCGAGCGCGTACCAGTCAGGGGTGTAGTTCCGCTGAGAGCCGAACCTCCACTGATCCCAGTCACGCAGGTCGCCTTGGTCGAAGCAAACCATGTAGTAGTTCAGAAAATCGGCCTTACGTCCGCGTCCGGAGCGTGTCAGTTCCGTCTCTGCAATGACCGCGTCCCCCTCCAGCAGCGAGTTCTCAGTGTAGAGTCCGGCCGTAAGCCCGTTCCACATCTCGCCGAAGAACCATCCGAAAGGCCTCTGCGCATGGCTTAGCCCGAACTGCATCTGGCTGATGTGCCGCGACTCGTGCACCGCCAACTGTGCCGGCCAGGGAGTTGCCTCTGCACCATAGACCTGCGGCATCGTATAGGCATCCATCCTTTTCGGTGCCCATGCCACGGAACCATTTGACACAGAATTGTATGCGTGCAGCACCACCGGCATTTTCCCGCGTATGCATTCCCCCGGCAGGTAGCCGCTCGTGAGCCCCACAGGCTTCCTGAAACGCTCCATCTCCCGTGCATACACCCGTGCCAGAGAGTCCAGCCCGCGCGGGTAGATGATGCGGTAGTTCTCGCTCTCTATGCTGTACCATCTCCTGCATCCCGGGTCGTCACCTGCCGTGAAGAACTGTGCCCTCGCCGCGAGCGGCAGAAGTAGCAGAAGCAGTGCTACGGCTGTTTTTTTGTATGCTTTTTTCATTTATGTCATTCAAAAACCAACTCGACAAAGTTATTGTTTTCTTGCGGCAATTCCCAAAACCGGCGTGATTTTCGGAATATAATTCCCCAAAATGGCGTGATTTTCGGAATATATCTTCGCGTGAGACAAATCATTTGACACGAGAATTGAGCAAAAATCATCGTAACACGAACATTTCTTTGCTTATTCGGAGAATCGTCCGTAACTTTGCAACCCGTTGGCACTGTGGTGTGTGTCAACGGATTTTTGTATATGAGAGTGTCCGTCTCCTTTGTGAACGGGGCGGCATTACGGTCCGGGGAAGTGTCGGACAACGAAATAAAAAACAAACAACCTTTATAATTTCAGTACTATGTTCACAAAACACTCTATGTCTCACGGCTATGAGACACCTTTGGTGTGCATGCACCAAATTTCAGCCGAATCCGGCTTCGCTATTAGCGGTGATGGCGCGAATTCTCAAGGTCTTTTCGATTTCTCGGGAGACGATGTTCATGACCAGACAAACAATTGGGGACTCTAAAAACTTTCTGCCTTATGAAGACAATCTTAAAGACTTTTGTGGCAACTGTCGTTGCCTGCGCTCTTGTTTCTTGCAATAAAGAGGCTGTTGCCCCAGACAATAATGGTGAGTATGTAAAGGTCAGTTTCTTGGCTGATGCTCAAGATGTTTCTACTAAAGCCACGCTTACACCAAATGATGAAGACGCTGTGTTTTCTTCCGCTTGGGAAGTGAAAGACAAGCTTAGTGTCGAATATATGAGTTTTGCTGGAGAAGGTTCGAGCGGTGTTGTTGATGCTGTTTGGAATGGGACGTCTTTTGATGCAGTCATCAATGATGGGGCAAAAGGAGAATGGTCGTATGATGCGATATTCCCTGCACCGCAAGTTAGGTCTGATAAGACTAGGTCTATTGATTTTGGCTCGTCAAGAACACAGAAAGGCAATAGTTACAACAGTAAGTATGATCTCATGGAGAGCGGTGCCATTGTTTTTACAAATGCGGAAGCTGGAAAAACTGACGATGGGAAACCAGTAAAGTTTCAAATGAACCGTCAGACAGGAATCGCTTATTTTCATCTCAAGAGTAGTCTTGCAGAAGAGACTATTGTTTCTGTAACCCTTTCTGTGAAAGGTGGATATATCGCAAGTTCATCAGTGACGGTTAAAGATTACGCGAACGGCTATGACCTTTCCACCAAAGACCTGGATTCAATCACTCTCACATTTGAAGATGGCACAGCTCCTGCTGCGGATGATTTCAAACTTTGGTTCAATGTCCTCCCTACAGATTATACTTCGCTCACTCTCGCTATTGAAACAACCGGACACACGGCGACAATCACCAACGCTACTGCCGGTAGCTATAAAGCAGGTCAGCTCTACAAGGTTGCCGGGAACATTGACAGCAAGCTTGTTGCAAAGCCAGTGGAAGAGGATAAGGTGTTCTTCTATGAATCATTTGATACGAATGATGGAACTGGTGGCAATGATGATAAATGGAATGGGAGTATTGCTTCCCAAAAGATTTCTTCTGATAATAGTGGTTGGGCTTTTTCTTATGGGAAAGGTGCTAATCAGTGTGCGAAGTTTGGAACAGGTGATGCGGCAGGAAGTGCAACGACTCCTAAATTGGGCATTACATCTGGGGAGGCAACTCTTTGGTTTAAGGCCGGTGCTTGGAATGGAAATAAAGAAACTCTAAATATCAGCGTCACTGCAAGTGGCGATGCGAAAATCTCACAATCATCTTTTGTTCTAGTAAAGGGTATGTGGACGGAGTATTCTTGCGTCATTTCGGGGGCTGATGAAACAACTAAAGTCTCTTTTGCGGCAATGAATGCTAGCAATAATCGTTTTTTCCTCGACGAGGTCTATGTCTATACCGGGAAAAAGCCGACAGTTAAGGCGAACCAGACAATTTCTTTTGCACAGACAGACTGCTCATGTTATGTTGATGAAGTTTTTGCATCCCCAGAACTTTTAGGTGCGAAAACAGATGTGACTTATTCTTCATCAGATGAAAATGTGGCAACAGTTGATGCCACGACTGGCACAGTGACAATTATTGCTGCCGGCTCTACAACCATAGAGGCATCAGCAGTGGAGACGGAAGAATACAGAAGTGCTTCTGCATCATATAAACTTACGGTCAGCAAGCGCACTCAGGCCATCAGTTTTGAGAAATCTCATTATTCAGTAGTATTGGCAGATAAGGATAATTTTGCATCGCCGAAAGTCAGTGGTGCGGAAACAGAAGTGACGTACTCAATTACTCTTGCTGACGGAACGGCTGCAGACGCAATGACGATAGATTCCAAAACCGGCGAAGTTACGATAAATGCCATCGGAACAGCCACAGTGACAGCCACTGCTGTTGAAACAAATATTTATACGAAGAGTTTCGCAAGTTACAATCTTGAGGTAACGGAAGCCGCATCGGCTGAGACGACTTCATATGAGATTGTATTCAAGACAGCAACAACAGAGGGCTCAACGGAAATATCAAATACAACGAAATCTTCAACGGTTGTTTCTAAAGGGGCTGACTATATTTCGTCATTTACGAAAAATTGTAGTAAGGCTTATTATGCAGGAAAATCAGGAGTTAAGATTGGTTCTAAAGGAAATGCTGGGACATTTGAATTCAACCTTGCTGAAATGTTGGCAAAAAATGTTGTTTCAATACAAATTGTTTCGGCAAAATATGGTTCTGACACCGGCACATTAACACTTTCTGCAGATGGAACTTCTCTCAAAACAGGTATTTCTCCTGCAAGTGGTTATACTCATACATTTGCTACTCCGACAAAAGTCTCAACGCTGACTTTGAAGACATCTACAAAACGAGCTTATATATCCAAGATTATTATAACGGTGTCTTCTAAGTAGTTAATTTATTGAATTCTGCAATGACCACATCCCCGCCCAGCCAACGTTCCGGGCGGGGATTCTTTTACGGCATCATAAAACCGCAGCCACAATTCTCCGGACTCCCTCCAGGCGCTTGAGGAAGGATTTGTCTTGTCGGGCTGTCTGCATATCATACTCAGCTTGAAGGCCTGTCAGGATATGTGCCGGTATTCCAAGCGCGGCTTCACAAAGCAGAGCGAACTTGATATTGACTGAGCGCTTGCCGTTCACTATGTCGTTGAGTACAGTGTATGATACGCCCATGTCCGCAGCTAACTGTTTCTGGGAAATATGTCTGCATTCAATCTCGTCTTTCAATAATTCTCCCGGATGTGTCGGTGTGAATGGCTTAAGATTGTTTGCTGCCATCTTTACATCCATATTCTTAGACTGTCTCATAATGTCTTTATTTATAATGATTTGACAACTCAATGATTTTTGTTAACGATTACAAATGTAATGCTTTTTCAACAATCCGCGAATTTGTTGATTCTTGGTAAGCCCTCTTTGCGAAATTTCTGCAATTATTGCAGGTCACATCTTGCCATTAAGGATAAAAAATTCCAACTTTGTAGAATAAGTTTGATGGCCGTAGATCCAAGAGGATTTACAACGCGATAGAGGTATAGTCGTATCTCTGTCGCGTTTTTGGTTTTTATTGTGTTAGGTTGAATAAAAATGTAAAAATTCCACTAATTAGTGGAATTTTATAAAATAACTTTTAACTTTGCGGAGGAACGAATATGGAGCGAGACTGTATTCATAAATTTTTGACAGAATTTAAAGCGCTGGCTAAGATTTATGGCGTCTATTTCATTGACAGAGAGAAAAATGACAAGGCATTGTTCGAATTGGACATAAGCCGGTGGAGGAGGAATGAGGAACTCTTGTCCTTGACTGTTGATGATTACGTGAGTGGGCCGTCGCGAAACCAGATACTTGGGATGAATGGGGATGTATGGGTGTTTGGCAGGTTCGTTTGTGGGAAAGAATGTTATATAAAGATTTGTATCAATACGATTGTTTCAAGAAATGGATATAAACGGAACTGTGTATGTATTTCATTCCATGTTGCTGAATATCCATTGAAGTATTATTTCAAAACAAAAAGGTTATGAAGGAAGTGATTGAGAGTCCGTTTTGTGATGGTACCGCTCATTTGAAGAGCGAATTATCTACGGTGGAATATAGAAAGGAACAGTACTCATATACCCGTTACTATTATGTGTGTGATGGGACAGGGATTGAGTTTACTGATAATGATGCAGACAGGGCAAGTATAGAGCAGGTATATTCTCAGTATCGCGAGAAGTATGGAATACCTGCTCCTGAGCGGCTGATGGATTGGCGAAAATCTTATGGACTATCTGCGGTCATGATGTCAAGACTGCTTGGGCTTGGGGAAAATCAGTATGGGCTTTATGAAAAGGGGGAAATGCCGGCGCTGTCTATCGGAAGACTTCTTTCGATAGTCGGAAATATGAGTTTTATCATCTATTGTGTGAATAATAGTCCTCTCACTGAAAAAGAGAAATCTAAGGCCTTGAAATCAATTAGGTGCTTTTCTGGCAGAAAGGAAGCCGAGTCATCAAGCCTTGCTTTTGTCGTTTGATGCGCAGGATGTCATTTTGTCGTTTTCCGAAAAACGATTCGATTCATTGAGAGGATGGCGGGCGCGACTAATTCTCACGATGTTTGGCTCCGCCGTATTGATTTGCCGATTAGGTTTGCTAAATTTGTAGGGAATATGCTTCCGGGAAAGTGCACTGAGGTTCGCCCGGGTGTCGTGACGGAAGGAAATGAAATGTTGAAAATGAATCGTTTTATCGGTAAAATGCTGAATGTCAGTGTTATGACGTTGGCGGTCGTGGCCACTGTGGCCTGCGGTGGACGCGGAGTGAAAAAGGTTGGTGGGGCTTCGGGAGAGGTGCGTACCTTTCCGCAGGTTAGTGTGCCGGCGATGATGGAGTCTCCGGAGGAAAGGGCGGAATATGCCGCGCTGCACTATTTTGACCCGCTTACGAAGATTGAAAGTGCGTCGGCTGGCGGGAAGTCTTCCGGGCGTGGCGATTCCGGAAAGGGCGATTCCGGAAAAGGCGGCTCTGCCTCAGCGAAATACCTCTGCGACTCGACCCACATTGCAGGTGTGCCGTCCGACCAGATGGAGCAGGCCTTCGCCACATGGTGCGGGCTGTTGGACATGGTGCCGCTGGAGACAGCCGAGAAGGCTGCCGGCCATCTTTTTGACAGAATTGCCGCCTGCGAAGCTGCGGACACGTCTTCAAACATCTTCGAGCGGATGAACGAAATCGCGGACAAATATCTCTACGACCCAAACTCTCCTCTGCGCAACGAGGACTACTACCGTCCGTTCGTGGAGGCACGCTCCCGATCCGAACTCGTGTCCCCAGAAATGCGTTCGACCGACGCTGTCACGGCGCATAATTGTTCGCTCAACAAAGTGGGCACAAAGGCTGCGGATTTCCGTTTTTCCGACAACCGCGGACGTATATACACTCTCTACGGAATCAAGGCCTCCAAGACCCTCCTTTTCTTCTCGAATCCGGGCTGCAATGCCTGCCAGTCGATAATCGAGTCACTCAAGGCCTATCCGGAAATGGAGCCGATGATTGCCTCCGGGGAGCTTGCCGTGCTGAACATCTACATCGACGAGGACCTCGGTGAATGGTACAACTACATGCCGATCTACCCAAGTTCGTGGTACAACGGCTACGACCCCGACTATGCGATACGCACCGACCGCCTCTACGACGTCCGCGCAATTCCGTCGCTCTATCTCCTGGACAGCGAAAAGACCGTCCTCATGAAGGATGCACCGACCGAAAAGATTCTCCCCGCGATATTCGGGCGCTAAAATTTTTATTATGACAACTGCGGAGTTTAAGGAGTTACTAAAGAAAGGCGAAGGAAGTCAGACTGAGTTCAAAAAATGCCGGTCTGATGTCAGTTTGTCGGTATATGAGACAATATGCGCATTCAGTAACCGTTTGGGGGGCGTTTTGTTGCTCGGGGTGGATGACGACGGCACAATCTTAGGCATTAATCCGCAGACGGCGGATGGGATGATTAAGAATATAATTAACACGCTTGGTAATAAAGAGACATTCCAGCCTACGGTTCGAATTGAACCTGAGTTGGTTTATGTTGACGGTCGCGCTGTTATTGTTATAAATGTTTTGCCAAGCCTTGTTCCATTGAGGTACAAAAACAGGTATTTTGACCGCAACGGTGACGCCGATCAAAATATAAGTGACAATTCCGAACTTGTATTATCTTTGTTTGAACGAAAAAGCCATCATATTTTTGAAGAACGGATCGTCCCTGGTCTTTCATTGGCAGATTTTGATGATGAAACATTTGACTTTTGCCGAAACCAAGTAAGATCCACATCTTTTTCTCACCCTTGGCTTGAAATGAGCAATGAGGAGATATTGGAGAGCTGTAATCTTGTAAAGAAGTCAGCAGCAGGAACCATAGAAGGGTATAAGTATGCGGCACTGATAGCCTTTGGCTCGGAAAGAGCACTTGCCGAACACTTGTCTGGTTATCGATTTGAACTCCTATTTCACAAGATGACATACTCCCGTTATCTGGAAAACCGTCCGGAAGATATTACTCGTTATGATGACCGTAAGACATTGCGTAAAAATGTGATACAGTCATATCGAGACATGATGGACTTTGTTGAACGATATTTGCCTGATAAGTTCTATCTTCCAGGAACTGGCGGGACGGAACGTCAGGATTTGAGAGTTCAGTTGTTTCGTGAGATTGTCGGAAATTTGTGTGCACATACGGATTATGGCCGTCGTGCTCCAGGATTCATTGAGATTTTCTACGATAGGGTGATAACACGTAATTCAACCCGTATAGTTCCGGAAATCGGTGAGGGCGTGATGTCTATTGACGACATAGGTATCTATACCAAAAATCCTCTGCTTGTCAGAATTCTTTCTCAGTTGTCTTGGGTGGAGGATTTGGGATCCGGCAAGCGCAATATAAAGAAGTTTGCTCCACTATATTATTCGAATTACAAGATAGAGATAAATAGTTCACAACAGTTTGTGTTTTCTATCACATATCAGGATGATATTGAGCGGGCTGTAGCAGGTCAAGTAGCAGGTCAAGTGACAGGTCAAGTAACAGGTCAAGTAATGCGACTGCTTAATTTGTTGCGGAACACTCAGTTGCCTGCTAAGGCAATAATGGAGAAGATGAACTTGAAAGGGCGGGACAATTTCCGTAAGTCTTATCTTATGCCGGCACTTTCTGCTGGCCTTGTAGAGCGGGTTGATGAGGCCAGTCCCAATAGTCCACAGCAGAAGTATCGTCTAACTGATGCGGGGATAAAACAATTGAATGCGAAAAAATAGATAAATATTTAAAACACATTAAGATATGGCAACTGTAACCAAAGAACTTTGGGGCAAGGCTCCGGACGGGAAGGAAATCTTCCGCTACACATTAAAAAACGCTTCGGGTGCATACATCCAGGTTTCAAGCGTGGGGGCCGGCATTGTAGCCGCTGTCGTTCCGGACAAGGATGGCAAACTTGCAGACGTGGTGTTGGGCTACCCTGATCCGCTCAGTTATTTCAGAGACGGCCCGTGTGCCGGCAAGGTGCCGGGACGCTATGCCAACCGCATCGCCCGCGGAAAGTTCACTCTCGACGGCGTGGAGTATTCGCTCCCGATAAACAACGGCCCGAACCATCTTCATGGCGGTCCTGAGGGCTTCCAGAACAAGGTCTGGGAAAGCCGCGTGGAAGGCGATGGTGTGGAGTTCCTCTACTATTCAGAAGACGGAGAGATGGGATATCCCGGTGCGCTGAAGGCTGTCGCACGCTATGAGTGGAGCGAGGACAACGAGGTCAGGCTGACCCTCACCGCCGAGTGTGACAAGCCTACGGTGGTAAACCTCACGAACCACACCTACTTCAACCTGAACGGCGAAGGCTCCGGTTCTGTGCTTGACCACGAACTGCGTCTGAACGCATCCGAGTGGCTGCCTACCGATGACTCTCTCATCCCGCTCGGCGAGTCCGTTCCGGTTGCCGGCACACCGATGGATTTTGTCGTCGCCAAAAAGCTCGGCCGTGACATAAAGGAACCATTCACCGCCCTCGAATACGGCAAGGGCTACGACAACTGTTGGGTCATTGACGGTGGAGAGCCGGGTCAGATTCAGGAGGCTGCTGAACTTTATTCCGAGGCTTCCGGACGTGTGCTCAAGGTCTACACCACCCAGCCGGGCGTTCAGGTCTACACTGGAAACTGGCTTGCAGGCTGTCCTGTGGGCAAATGCGGTCGCAGTTACGAGGATTATGAAGGCGTGGCTCTCGAATGCCAGAACTTTCCGGATGCTCCTAACGAGCCGGAATATCCTTCACCGGTGCTCCGTCCGGGTGAAACCTACGGGCAGGCAATAATTTTCGCATTCAAAACCAAATAAAAGGCGAGCTGCTGCGTTGCGAGGTTTGATAATGTCCTCACAACCGAGAGGTTGCTGCGGGATTATCTTCACCTCGCGCCTTGCATCTCATCCTTTTATTTGATTTTGAAATCTCTGCATTTTTGTGGCGAGCTGCTGCGTTGCGAGGTTTGATAATACTTTTTTTTGAAGATGAAACAATATCTTGAACTTTTGAAGCATATCCGGGAAAATGGGGTGATGAAGCACGACCGGACCGGGGTCGGAACGCAGAGCGTTTTCGGCTATCAGATGAGATTCGACCTTTCTGAAGGATTTCCGTTGCTGACGACGAAGAAAGTGCATTTAAAGTCAATCATTTATGAACTTCTGTGGTTCATCGCCGGTGACACGAACATAAAGTATCTCAAGGATCACGGAGTGTCGATATGGGATGAATGGGCGGACGAAAATGGTGACCTCGGACCTGTTTACGGACATCAATGGCGTAGTTGGCCGACTCCCGACGGGCGGACGATCGACCAGCTGTCGCAGGTGATAGATACGATAAAGAACAACCCTGATTCGCGCAGGATGATTGTGTCGGCGTGGAACGTTGCGGAAGTGGAGAAGATGGCGCTGCCTCCTTGCCACACTCTGTTCCAGTTCTACGTTGCGGACGGGAAGCTCTCCTGCCAACTCTACCAGCGCAGTGCCGATGTTTTTCTCGGAGTTCCGTTCAATATAGCCTCTTATGCCCTTCTCACCATGATGGTTGCGCAGGTCTGCGGACTTCAGCCCGGTGAGTTCATCCACACCACCGGCGACACCCACATCTACCTCAATCATTTTGACCAGGTTGCTGAGCAGCTTTCCCGCACCCCGCGTACCCTGCCTCGGATGGTGCTGAATCCTGAGGTTAAGGATATTTTTGATTTTACTTATGAGGATTTTAGGTTGGAGGGTTATGAACCATATCCTGCAATCAAAGCTCCCGTCGCCGTTTGAGACAAGGCGGATTGCTGCGTTGCAGGTTTTGCTGAAATCCTCACAACCGAAAGGTTGCTGCGGTTTCATCTTCAACTGATATATAAATAGTTAAATATAAACGATAACTGATGAACAGATTGAACTTTATGACGGCTGCGGCTGTCGTCCTGATTGCTGCGGGCTGCGGCAATGATGGGAAACCCGTCATTCCGAAGGATGCCGAGCTCGAGAAACGGGTCGAAAAAACGCTCTCGCGGATGAGTCTGGACGAGAAAATCGGACAGATGACCCAGATTACCATTGATGCGGCCTCTGAAAAGTCCGCTGACGGGAACTCCTACACGCTCAATGAGGAGAAATTGGCTTATTTTATAGACACATACAAGGTGGGCTCGTTCCTGAACACCCCTGTAGGAAAGGCGATACCTGCGGCGGAATGGAATGTGCTTGTGAAGACTCTGAATGACAGGTCATTGAAAGTAATGGGCATACCGACACTCTACGGACTTGACCATATCCACGGGACGACCTACATCAGCGACGGAACGCTCTTCCCTCAGCCGATAGCGGTTGCCGCGACTTTTGATAGGGAGTTTGCCCGCCTGTCCGGCGAAATCACCGCCTACGAGTCCCGCGCCGCCGATGTCCCGTGGTCGTTCAACCCGACGCTCGACTCCGGCCGCGACCCGCGCTGGCCAAGGTTTTGGGAAAACTACGGAGAGGACTGGTATGTGAATGCCGAGATGGGAAAGGCAACGATTCTCGGAGAGCAGGGGAGTGACCCCAACCATATAGACGACAAGCATATAGCTGTCTCCGTGAAGCACTATCTCGGCTACGGCGCACCATTCTCCGGCAAGGACAGAACCCCGGCCTACATTTCGCCTCTCGACCTCCGCGACAAGTATTTCGCCCCTTATCTTGAGGCTCTCCGCGCAGGCGCGCTCACATTTATGGTGAATTCCGCTTTAATCAATGGCACTCCGGTTCATTGCAACCCGGTTCTGCTCACTCAGTGGCTCAAGGACGAGACGGGCTGGGACGGAATGATTGTCACCGACTGGGCAGACATCAACAATCTCTACACGCGCGAAAAGGTCGCCGCTGACATGAGGGGTGCGGTGAAACTCGCGATAAACGCCGGGATTGACATGTCGATGGTCCCGTATTCCTGCGATTTCTGCGAGACGCTCAAATCTCTGGTAGAGGACGGCGAGGTGCCGATGAGCAGGATTGACGACGCCGTGCGCAGAGTACTTCGCCTAAAGTACCGCCTCGGGCTGTTCGACACACCGGACACATCGCTTGCGGACTATCCGGACTTCGGCTGTGAGGCATTCTCCGAGGCGTCTCTCCGTGCTGCGGAGGAGTCTGCAGTGCTCTTGAAGAACAATGGCATTCTTCCGCTGCGCAAGGGTATGAAGATTCTTGTGACAGGACCGAACGCCAATCAGATGCGCTGCCTGAACGGCGGGTGGAGCTATTCTTGGCAGGGACATCTCGCTGATGACTACGCGGGACGCTACAACACAATCTATGAGGCTCTCTGTGAGAAGTTCGGCGCTTCAAACGTTAGGCTTGCGCAGGGTGTCACTTACAATGAAAAGGGCAAATACTACGAAGAGAACTTCCCGGCAGACTTCAGACCGGCGGATCTTGCGCGCGGAGCCGACGTGATTGTCGCCTGCATTGGGGAAAACAGCTACTGCGAGTCTCCGGGCAACCTCACGGACATCAACCTGTCACCTTACCAGAAGACACTCGTCAAGGCTTTTGAGGAGACGGGCAAGCCTGTGGTGCTGATTCTGAATGAGGGCCGTCCGCGCTTGATTTCGGAACTTGTGCCGAAGGCCGCAGCCGTCGTGGACGTGATGCTTCCAGGCAACCGTGGTGGAGATGCACTCGCGAATCTTCTTTCCGGTGAGGTTAACTTCAGCGGAAAACTTCCGTTTACCTATCCGAAGGAGATCAATTCCCTTATAAACTACGACTACAAGGTCAGCGAGGAAGTTGACAAGATGGAGGGCGCCTATGACTACAACGCTGTGGTTTCGGTTCAGTGGGCTTTCGGATATGGCCTGAGCTACACGACTTTTGCCTACAGCAACATGACCGTTGACCGTACGGAATTCAGCGACGGCGACATTCTGACCGTTTCTGTCGATGTCACGAACACCGGCAAGGTGGTCGGCAAGGAGTCTGTGCTCCTTTTCAGCAGCGACCTCGTGGCCTCCATAGTTCCGGAAAGCCGTCGTCTGCGCGAGTTTACCAAGGTTGAACTTCAGCCTGGCGAGACAAAGACCGTCACGTTCAGCCTCCCTGCCAACCGCCTGGCATTCGTGGGATTCGACGGCCGCTGGACTCTTGAGGAGGGCGACTTCCGCCTTCAGGCCGGCACCGAGACTGCGATGATTCACTGCACCCGGACAAAGGTCTGGGACACCCCAAACATCTAAAGACCCCTTGACGTCCGATGCTATCCAGTCGGTTTGTAAGACTGCGACTACGATTTTAGGGAAAGTCCGGAAATGAAAAACCGGTCAGTTTTCATTGGAAACTCTGACCGGTTTTTATCGTATGGCTTTGATTATTCTTTTACAAAGAGGGATGGGATGCTGAAGAAATCAGGGTCAAATCCACCGTATAATTCAACATAGTCGCCGTCATAATCCCTAAACTCCACCACGAGGCCTTTGTCCGTGAGGTTGAAGATTATAGTGGCCTCTCCAAGTGACTCCGACTCTGCGCTGAAGGCTCTGTTCGCAGAGGAAAGCTTATAATAGGTGTCGTACTGATATGGAGTTCCGTCAGGGTCGGCCTGGATGAACATGTTGCAATCAAGTGATGTGTGCTTTCCGAGGACTATGCTTGGTTTCGTCTGGTTGATTGGTGCTCCAAGCGTCACTGTCGCCTCTCTGAAGAAATTTGCGAAATCACCATTGCCGGCGGGGCTGAGTTTCACTGAACCGTCGTCCTCTTTTGTGAAAGTGAGTGTGAATCCGTCATTCTTGCAAGGGACCTCACTTTCGTCAATTTCAAACAATTCGACCCAGTTGCTGACCAGTTCTTCCGTCGAGAATACCTTGCTGAACTTCCAAGTTCCCACGAGTTTATCCGGAGTCTGGAGGCCGCGCACTGCGATTGAGACAGTCTCGGTCGCGCCGCCCTCAATAAAACGTGAGTCTGCATCCGAGTCAACCGCGAGCAGGGCTTTCTTGTCGCCGGAGTAGCCCTCTGGGACGGTAAACTTGACAGTTGCTGATGTCTGTCCTGCTTTAAGGACTGCGTATGGACCCTTGGCCGGTGCTGCAATTGACCTCGTGTCTGCACCTTCTTCAACAAACTGAAGTACAGATGCGCCTTCTCCTGTGAGAGACAGCGGGATGATGATGTCTTCGGCAGCCTTGAAATCCGTTCCGCTTACCGTTCCCGTCACCTTTATTGTCGTGACGAAACTTTCGAGCGCATAGCCGCGTGCCATTTGGAATGAATATACCAGCGCCTCCTGCGAGTCAGGAGCGACGACGGCAGTCTTCTTTGTTCCTGCGGCATATCCTTCAGGCACGGCGAATGAAACGCTGATCTGCTTCTTCTCGCTGAGTGAGATATTCTTGACTGTTATGGCTCCGGCCGTCTTGCCTGCCTCGATGGTGACGACATCCTCTGCCGCGATCTCATTTCCTTCATCGTCTCTTGCGACAATCTTATAATCCACGCCTTTTTCGGCTTCTCCGCTGAAAGTCACCGGAATAGTAACGTCCTCCGCAACAGCGACATTGGATTTAATCACCACGTCAACTGTTCCTTTGTCGTAGACTGTGTAAAGAATTTTCTCAAACTCGAGAACTGGAGTTTCTTTCCCGCCTTCTTTCTCGCAGGACGCGAGTGACAGGGCTGCTACAGCCACTGTCACGAATGTCATAAACTTCTTGAACATGACACGAACAAATTAAACACTATAATACCAATAAAAATATATCTTCTCAAATGTAAGCAAAAGAGTCGATTTTATTATAAATCGTAATTCTACTCTTTGCTTTTTCCGCTTGTGGCTGCCTCGTACTCGGCTTTAATGGCCTTCACGACCTCTCGTTCCTCGGCTGTAGGTATCTCACCTTTCGGTTTTATGTAGCTCTTGGATGCGTCCGAAGTCTTCGGTGGAAGTTCGTTATACGTGCATCCACAAACACATGCGCCGACCAAAGCGACCGCTAATATAGCAATTATATTTTGTTTTGTTCTCATTTTCTTAAAATTTGTAAGTACTTTAGAAGCTAAATGACGGGCAAAATGGGAAAATATGACCCAAAAGACACCCAAAGAACGCTAATAAACATATCCCGGGTTTTGCTCCAGTCCGGGATTCAGGTCAACATCCGATTTTGAAATAGGAGATGTGTAGAGATAGGCCTTCGTCGTGTACTTCAGCCCATTACTGATGATCCACCATTCCGGGCAGCCGTTGCGTTTGAGTTCATACCAGCGGTCACCCTCCATGTACATTTCCTTCCTTCTTTCGTCAAAGATAGCCTGAAGCAGCGGTGTCAGAGGCTTTCCGTAGCAGTCCACGACAATCCTGTCGCCCTCCCTGACCTCCGGAAGCGTCCCGACAGTGAGGTCGGAGACTCCCTCAATCCTGTTCCTGCGAAGTTCGTTCAGCCACTTCAGCGCCTTCTCGGAGTCTCCCTTGTGACAGTACGCCTCGGCGAGCATCAGCACCATCTCAGAGAGCCGAAGCTTGCACTCCGGGGTCTTGACGTTCATCCGTTTGCTGTCGAAGCTTGCCCCGTAGCGCACGTCTTTCTCCGGCTCGCCACCGAACAGCCGTATGAGCGCGGCACAGGCAGGGCGCGAGGAAAGGTAGGTCTTCGTGTAGCTGAAATACCAGTCCAGCTCGCTTGAGTTGTTGATGTGCGAGCGCACCAGCACTTCTCCCTTCGTATCATACTTCGAGTTAATCATATCCGCATATTCGGAAATAGGGGTGAGCGACACCCCACTGTGGGAAAGTATGTCCTCACATTCCGAAATGACCCTGTCCCATTCGCAGCACCAGAAGTCGAGCTTGGCCTCGTAGCCTTTCACTATCCACTTTGTGAACACATACTTCGGGTCTGTCGGATCGAGGGCAAGGGCAGCCTCGAATTGGGCGCGGGCGTAGTCGTAAGTCTGCCGCAAGGTACCACGTGTGGGTTTGTCGCTTATGCTGAAGCGGTCAACGACCGGGATTCCAGGAAGTTCGTTCGCATCGTTGTCAGTCCAGCTTTGGCAGAACTCCCGCATGAGGTTGTAGTAGATGATTCCCTTCATCGAATAGGCCGCCGAAAGCGCTCCCTTGGCAACATCGCTGTCCTTTCCTGAGAGGTTCTCGATGACGATGTTGCAGTCGCGGACAATCTCCCAACTGTCTTCGTAGGCCCGCTGCCTGGCAGTGATTTCCTCGCCGGCGTAGAATGTGAGCGACGAACTGCTTTTTATGTTGGCGTCGAGGTCGTCGGCGCAACCTTCGAGGTGCTTGAGCGCGTCCATATTACCAATGACATATTCATCGCCCCCACCCTCGATGTCGCGAAGACGGTTGTGGATGATGGACGCGAACTCCTCGTCGGTCGTCGGTATGACTTCGCCCTGCGGCTGGACGTTCAGATAATTGCGGCACCCCGAGAGCCCCGTCATCAGGACGGACGCCGCAAGCGCATATTTCGTAAATCTCGTATTCATAATCATATATACACTTAAAACTCCAGACTCAATCCTCCCGTGACACTTCTGGTCGTCGGATATGTCGCCCCCGGTACTTCAGGGTCAAGTCCGTCATATTTCGTGAACGTGAAGAAGTTGTTCAGCGACACGTTGAAACTCAAGTTCCTCATTTTCAGTTTCCTGACAGCCTTCTGCGGAAGAGAGTAGGTGAGGACTATCGACTTGACGCGAAGATACGAGTTGTCCTTCAGGTATACGGCGTCGATGATGCTCATGTCCATAGGGTTATAGGAGGCAAAATTGTACTTTGCGTCGAAATAGTCGTAGATCCGGGGGTATTTCACGCCGCTCGTGTTCGTGGTGGTCCATCTGTCCGTGCGGTCCTTGCTGACATTGAGATGATTGCCGTAGAGGTCGCTGAACTGTGACTGGACCGGCTCGGTGCTGATTCCGCTGTGTTGGGCGCTGCTGTAGGTGGCGGGGTAGCGCAGCTTCTCGTAGGTCTTCGAACCGAGGGAGAACATTCCGCTGACGTTGAGTTTGAGAGTGCGCCATGCCACGCTGAAGTTGAATCCGCCGGTGTATGGGGCTATGGTGGTGCCGAGGTAGTAGCGGTAGTTGTCCGGCTTGTTGAGGTCGGCTGCTGTGGAAATCTCGGCGTCGGGGCGGAGTTCGAACTGGTAGAGACCTGTAGAAGAGTCGATTCCGCTGTATTTTCCGCTGAATATTGCGCCGGTCGGGTAGCCTTCGACATAACGGTCCTTAGAGGTTATTCCGCTCTTGGATACGGGATTATACTTCAGGACCTTGTTGTAGTTGTAGGCGAAGTTCACTCCCGCGTTCACTGTCCAGTCGTTTTTCTTGAGGACTTTTCCGTTGATTGTCAGCTCCACTCCGCTGTTCATTATGTCTGCGGCGTTGAAGTAGACGTAGGTGAAGCCGTTGGTGCTTTGGACGGGTGAGGAGGTGACTACATCGGTGCTGAGACGGTAGTAGTATTCGGCGTTGACAGTGAGTCTGTCTTTCCAGAGTCCGAAGTCGAGTCCTGCCTTCGCGTCCCGGGTTTTCTCCCAGCCAAGGTCGGGATTTGGTGCGGAAGGGACTGTCCCGAGGTTGAAAGTCTCGTCACCGAAGTAGCGGTATTGCTGCTGAAGATATTGAATGACAAGAAGATGCGAAGTGCTGGTGTTCACATCTCCCGTGAATCCGTAGGCCGCACGAAGAGTGGCGTGTGAGACCACAGGCATTGCCCTCTGCAGCCATTTCTCTTCTCCTATGTGCCAGGCCGCTCCTGCACTCCACGTCGGGTTGAACTGCCTGTTGCTTCCGAAGTTGGAACTGCCGTCGGTGCGGAAAGATGCGTTGAGGACTATGGTCTTACCGAGGTAGTAGTCGGCCGATGCGTAGAAGGATGCGTAGCGGGTCTTGCTGAAATACTCGCCGTTGAGTTTCTCGACTTCTCTTGTCCATTCGTCCTGCGGGCCGCTGATTGCTGGGAGCGAGGTCGTGCCGGTCTTCGGGTCGTAGTTGTACCTTTTCGTGAATATGGTGTTGGCGTCCGAGCCTCTGAGTTCAGCCCCGGCGAGGACGTTGAGCGTGTGAATCTCCGCGAAGGTTTTGTTGAAGGCGAAATGTCCCCTCGCCACATAGCTTCCGCGGTTTGTCCTGTTTTGGGATATGTTGCCGTAGAGATTGGTCTGTGAACGGTCGTCGCTGCCGAGACGGTCGCGGAATGCGGAGTAGGTGTATTTGTCGACAATCTTGTCCGTGGAGTTATTGGCAAAGGAATATGAGACGAGTCCGACGAAATGAAGAGGTTCGATGATCCGCAGGTCAACCTGCGCACGCGCCGTTCCGTTGGTGTTTTTTGTGGAGCTGTAGTTCGAATTGAGTTCGCGGAGTATGCTGAACCCGTTCTTCGGCATCACCTGCTCTGCTCCGCGTCCGTTGTAGTAGCCGAGCGTGAACCAGGTGTTGTCTGCGGCGTAGGAGCCGTCGTCGTTGTATGCCTTCTCGTAGGGGTTTGAGAAATATGCGTAAAGGAACGGGTCAACGCTGGAATACGGCATCTTCGACTCCTGCCTTGCCGCCTCAAGACCGAGGTCGATGCGCACCCAATCCGTCGGGACGAGAGAGGTTTTGGAATTTATGTTGTAGCGCCTGTAGTCGTTGTTTATCAGCATGCCGTTCTCGTCGTTGAGTCCGAGGGCGACGTAGTAGGTGACTTTGTCAGAACCTCCGCTGAGCGAGAGGTGGTGTCCCTGCGAGAACGAGTTTCTGAACAGCAGCCCGTACCAGTTGGTGTCGGTGCCTTTAAGCGATTCTATGCAGGCGTTCTGCGCCTCGCGGTCTCCCTTGAGGTGGCTGAAGTCCCCGAGCCCGGCGCGTATCTGGCCGACGATGCCGACGACAGGGTAGATTGCCGTATTGTCTGTCAGTGACTTCTGATATTTGGCAGCGGAGAACTCGTCCCAAAGTTCGTCCTCCCAGGCGAGTTTTTCCGCCGAGTTCATGAGGTCAAGTGTCCGCTGCGGTCTGAACGAGACGGTGAAGGTGTTGTTGTAGCTGACGCGCATCTTTCCGGCCTCGCCTTTTTTTGTCGTCACGACAATGACTCCGTTGGCCGCCCTTGAACCATAGATGGCAGCTGCCGCCGCGTCTTTCAGGATGGTTATGCTCTCGATGTCATTAGGGTTTATGTTGCCGATTCCGTTGACGAAGATGTCGTCGAACCCGCCTGTCGCAAGCTGCTCTGCGCTGAGGGACGGCGATTCGCTCTGCATAGGCACACCGTCAACGACCCAGAGCGGCTGCCCGCTTCCGGTCATGCTGTTCGAACCCCTGATTCTGATGCGCGATTCTGTTCCCGGCTGTCCCGAAGTCGCTGACACCGCAACTCCGGCGACCTCTCCCTGCATAAGCGCATCGACTGAAGAGATGGCCTTCGCCTCGAACTTATCCGAACTGATGACCGCCACTGAGCCGGTGATTCTCTTGACCGATGTCTGGGCATAGCCGGTGACTACCACCTGGTCGAGCTGTGTGCTCTCCCACTCCATCACTATCTTCACGCCCGTCGTGTTTCCGTCAGCAATCCTATAGACGACGTCCTTCATCCCGACCGACGAGAATAGCACCGACTTTGTACCACCCGGCAGCATGAAACTAAAATTTCCGTCCATATCGGTGACTGTGCCGGCCGACTTCTTTTCCATAGACATGACCCCTGCACCGATTACCGGTTCTCCGTTCGGGTCAGTCACCTTTCCTGTGAGCCTTGTCCCCTGTGCCGCAGCGGTGAGGCCCGCGAGGAGAAGCAAGGCGAGGCTGACTAAATGTGCTGTAGCCTTCATAATCAAAACTCTTATCCCACTGTTTGGAAACATTCCAATTCCCTGACCCGCAAATATAATAAGAATCTGATTATGTGTTTCTGAAACTCGATGGAAAGTCAACAAAATGTTCTAATTTTGCGGATATGAAAAAGGTCTTGATTATCACATACTATTGGCCTCCGTCCGGAGGTTCAGGCGTGCAGAGATGGGTGAAGTTCGCGAAATATCTGCCGCAGAATGGTTGGCAACCGGTGATATATACTCCTGAGAATCCGGAACTTACGGTCGTGGATGGGACATTGGAAGATGATGTTCCGGAAGAGGCCATAGTTCTGAAACGTCCGATTTTCGAGCCCTACGGGATTTACCGCAGGCTGACGGGGAAGGGAAATTCCAAAGCTTCCGCGGGTGATGCGGAGGGAAAATCCGTGCATGGAAAGGCAGGGGAGGCCACGGCATCGGAAGTTAATCCGATAAATGCGCAGAAAAAGAGCCTTTCTCAAAAGATTTCGCTGTGGATTCGCGGCAATTTTTTCATCCCCGACCCTCGCTGCCTCTGGATTCGTCCGTCGGTGAAGTTCTTGAAGAAATACCTCAAGGAGCATCCGGTCGATGTGATTGTCAGCACCGGCCCTCCCCACTCGATGCACCTCATTGCGCAGAAGGTGGCGGCGTCAACTGGCATTCCTTGGGTGGCGGATTTCCGTGATCCGTGGACGAGGATGTTCTATTTCAAGCATCTGGAACTGTCTTCGTGGGCGGAGCGGCGGCACGAAAGACTGGAGAAGGGCGTGCTTGACGGGGCGGATGCGATTGTTGCCGTGTCTCCCCTTGTTCAGGACGATTTCAAGAAGATGACAGACACTCCTGTAGAGTTGATTACCAACGGTTTCGACGATGACGACTTCGACAGCGCCTCTGAGGAGATGCGCGTCTCGGAGGAAGAGACAGGAAGCGAGAACGAGGATTTCTTTAACATTGTCCACACGGGGCTTTTTGCCGCGGACGGGAATCCGCTTGAGCTTTGGAGAGTTTTGGCAGAGCTTGCGGCTGCGGACGAAGAGTTTGCGTCAAAGCTGCGCATACGGCTCTCCGGGAAGACTGATACTCAGATTGTTGAGGCAATAGCCGCCGCTGGGCTCAGGAAGTCTCTCGTGAACCGGGGCTATGTCAGTCATGATGAGGCTGTGCGCGAGCAGTGTGGGGCCTCCATTCTGATTCTTCCCCTGCGCCATGAGCCGGAATACCGCGCGACGCTTCCGGGCAAGCTTTTCGAATATCTCGCCTCACGACGTCCCGTGCTCGGAATCGGGCAGACCGACGGGGCTATGGCGAGGCTGCTCGGCGATGCTCATGCCGGCGTGACGTTCGACTGGGACGATGCCGACGGCATGAAGAAGGAAATTCTCCGCTGTTGGACGCTTTCCCGCGCAGGAAAACTCGACGACAACGATGGTGACATTGACCGCTATTCTCGCCGACGGCTCACCCGCCAGATGGCTCAGCTGTTTGACTCATTGATATAGAATATAAGATGACTAAAATTAAAATTAACGATGCCCTCGTGAAGAAGATATTGGTTTATCTTGGCATTGTCGTGTTTTTCGTGGTCCTGTCGTATGCTTTTGTACCTCAGGTTTTGAGCGGAAAGATTGTGAATCAGGGAGATATATCGTCGTGGAAGGGTATGGCGAACGAGGCTGTGACCTACAACGCGCAGCATCCGGAAGACAAGACGCAGTGGACTGACTCGATGTTCGGCGGAATGCCCACGACTGCGACGATTGACGATTTCGATGGTGATTGGACGAAGTGGATGTATAATCTGCTGCTGACCGGTAGGCGTCCGGCGACCTATTTCTTCATCGCTCTTCTTGGCGGATTCCTGCTGATGCTTTCGTTTGGCTGCGGTCTTGTGCCTGCGGTAGGAGGTGCGATTGCAATCGCATTCTGTTCGTATAATATGCAGATTATTCAGGTGGGGCACAACACTAAAATGCAGGCGATTGCGTTTTTCCCTTGGGTGCTCGCCGGAGTCGTCTACACCTATCGATGCGCGATGGCAGGACTCAAAGGCGGCTATGGGTTGTATAAGGCTGATGGGGCTGCCGGTCAGGATGATACAGGAAAGACGGCTACGTGGAAGCCTTGGCTGCCGAAGACGGTGCTCGCATCGGTGTTGTTTGCCCTCGCACTGAGCTTTCAGATAAAGGCGAATCATCCGCAAATTACTTACTATCTGGCGATTGTAATTTTTGTCTATGCGCTGACGCTGCTAATATGGGCGTGCGTGAAGAAAGAAGAGCGCGGACGGAGGCTTACGAGGTTCTTTGCGGCCTCGGCTCTGCTGCTCGTCGTGGGCTGCATCGGAATAGCGACGAACGCCAACAAGTTGATTCCCACATACAAATATTCAAAATACACTATGCGCGGGGGATCGGAACTCGCAGCGGACAAGGCTGAGCATGCGGGTGACGCGAAGGCAGTGAAAGAGGCTAAGGCAGCTGCCAAGGGGCTTGACCTTGAATACGCCACGGCCTGGTCGTACGGGATTAACGAGATGCCTAACTTGCTGATTCCCAATTTTAACGGCGGGGCCTCATCCTGCGATCCGCATCTGAAGCACGGAGCCACGGAGGAACTTCTCCGGCGTGCCGGACAGCCTAATGTGAAGCAGACAGTAAAGCAGTTGCCTATGTATTGGGGACCGCAGCCTTTCACGGCGGGTCCGATGTATCTCGGTGCCGTCACCATATTCCTTTTTGTCCTCGGACTGTTCCTCTTCAAAGGCAAGGACAAGTGGTGGATTATCGTGGCGACCCTCATCGCGGTTTTCCTCGCATGGGGCAATCATTTCATGTGGTTCACGCGGCTGTGGTTCAACTACGCGCCGATGTACAGCAAGTTCAGGACGGTGTCAATGGCGCTGACTGTGCTTCAGGTGACTGTGCCGCTGCTTGGATTCCTTACGCTTGACAAGATTATAAAGGAAGATTACAATCACAAAAAGATTATCCGTGCCGTGCTCTGGGCCGGTGGGCTGACGGGCGGTTTCTGTCTGATTATGGCCTTGTTCCCCGGACTTGCAGGGAATTTTACGTCCGCATCTGACGCCGGCATGCAGGATATTCTTGTGGATGCGCTTCGCGAAGACCGCAGGGCGATGCTCCGTCACGACGCCCTCATAAGCCTGTGTGTCATATCCTTGGCTTCAGTAATACTGCTGTGGGTATATTGGAAGAAAGAGCCGTTTGTGCGCACCGGAAGGGGCTATGTCGCGGGAACGATAATCGGAGTTCTGGTCCTTTTAGACCTTTTCAGCGTGGGCAAGCGCTACCTGAACAATGACCATTTCATCTCGCCGAAAAATTGGGAGGCGCAGTTTAAGGAGAGACCTGTCGACAAGAGCATACTCGCGGACAGGGATTTGTCTTATCGCGTCCTCGACTTGAGCGTCAACACATTCAATGACGCGCATCAGTGCTACCGCCACAAGTGCATCGGCGGCTACAGCCCGGTGAAACTTCAGCGCTATCAGGATCTCATTGAGCGGTACATTTCCGGAGAAATCAACGCTCTCTACAAGGCGGCCGGTACCTGCGCGACAATCACTGAATTAGAGGAAAATTTGCCGTATCTTCGCATAACATCAATGTTAAACGGCAAATATATCATATTGGGAGAGGATATGGCCCCGGTTGTTAACGACTATGCCTGCGGAAACTGCTGGTTCGTTAATGACGCCCGCACAGCGGAGTCGGTTAATGAGGAGATTGATTTTCTGGGAGATACTGACCTTGATAACACGGTGGTTTTAGGCCCTGATTTTAAAGGTATTGCATCAAAGATTGAAGAGGGCTCCGAGAATCCGGAAGATTTCATCAGGATGACCTCGTATGAGCCGAATGAACTTCACTACGAGTGTCGGCTTTCGTCTCCACGTGCTGTAATGTTCAGTGAAATCTATTATCCGGACGGATGGAAGGCATGGGTCGGCCCTGTCGGCGAGGTGGGCGAGACTGTCGGAAACCGCTTCGAAGCGACCTCGTCTGCGGTGGAGACGGAGGTTTTCCGTGGCGACTGGATGCTCCGTGGAATGATTCTTCCTGCCGGTGAGCATGAGATTGTGATGCGTTTCGAGCCTCAGTCTTATGTTGTAGGTGCGCGCATATCCACGGCAAGTTCTGCCCTGCTGATTCTTCTTGTGCTTCTTTCAGTGGCAGGCACAGTTGTTTTTTCAGATAATGCGGCTTCACGCCGGAGACGGGAACCCTCCGCTCATGAAAAAATCGCGTAGGGTTTCTCGTCTCCGGCTTCCTTGAAGCCTTTCGCTGTTTATATAGTTATGGGGCTGTATTTTTCTGTTGAGATAAATTCTTGAGGAAAGCATGAACAGATAATAGCATAGAACAAAATAGATATGGGGAAAGGAAAAATATGGAAAAATGTATAATTGCGGCGGTGGCGGAAGATGGGGCTATCGGAAAGGACAACGCCCTTCTGTGGCATTTGCCGGAGGATCTGAAATATTTCAAAGCGACGACGATGGGGTGTCCTGTCATTATGGGACGACGTACATTCGAGTCCATAGGACGTCCACTTCCCGGGCGGCTCAATATTGTCATATCCAAGACTTTATGCTCCGACGACGAACGCATTTCCGTGTTCGGAGACTTGCTCTCTGCAATTAGTTTTCTGGAACAGAAGGACGGGGTGCAGCGCTGTTTTGTCATCGGCGGTGCGCAACTTTATGCGGAAGCGATGGGCATTGCCGACAAACTCTATATCACCCGCATCCTCTCCGCAGCCCCCGCCGCCGACCGTCATTTCCCGTCCATTGACCCCTCTACATGGCGTCAGGACAGTGTTTCTCCCCTGCACACCAACCCGGAAACCGGCATCGCATTCACGTTTGACATCTATAGCCGGCGGGTATAGTGCCGGCCCGTTTTCGTTATATGAAATATTTGTTCTATTTTTGCCTACGGATTTGTAACTGTATAGTGAGGATTTTTGGCCTTGCATAAACTTTTTAGACAACATAGACATGAAAGTGCTTATACTGTCCTGCTCAACTGGCGAAGGACACAACTCTGCAGCGAAAGCCTATCTTGAATACCTTCAGTCACAGGGAATTGAAGCTGAAGTTCAGGACACTATGGGGCTAGTAAGCCCTGAGGCGAAGGAACGCTCTTCCGAGATATATCTCTTCTCGACGCGCACAAAGCTCTTTGCCATGGCCTACCGCGCGGGTGCGGCGGTGAGCGATGCTCTCGAAACGTCGAAATCTCCGGTATATTACGCAAATAAACTCTACTGCGACCATCTCCACGACTACATCGAGCAAAATGGATTCGACGTAGTGGTCTGCGTACACATATTCCCTGCGGAAGCCGTCACTGCCCTCAAGCGCAAGGGCAAGCTCACCGCAAAGTCCGTGTTCGTGATGACCGACTACACCTGCATCCCGTTCATGAAAGACACCGAGCTCGACTACTACATCGTTCCTCACGAGCACCTTATTGAGGAATGTGTCAAGAAAGGTCTCCCGCGAGAGAAACTGCATCCGTTCGGCATCCCGGTGAGGAGCATTTTCCATCAGCCTGCAGCCGACAAGCGTGAGGCGAGGGGACAGTGCATACTTGACTATGGCTATATGGACGCGGACAAGAAATGGTTTCTGATTATGTCCGGCAGCATGGGCTTCGGACACATTCAGGACACGGTCAAGGAAATCCTCCGTAAATGCGGCGATTCCGTCGAGGTCATTCTTGTCTGCGGCAACAATTCTGAGTTGCGCGCTAATCTTCAAAAGAACTTTCGCCACAGTGATAATGTGGTTGCGCTCGGTTTCACTGACAAGATTCCGACCCTTATGGATGCCTGTGACGTGATCTTTACCAAGCCGGGCGGGCTTTCCAGCACCGAGGCCGCTGCGAAGCGCATCCCGATCATCCACACCGCGCCGATTCCGGGCTGCGAAACGATGAACGCCCTGTTCTTCCACTACCATGGCCTCTCTTACGCCACCACCGACATCCGCGAGCAAGTCCGTCAGGCTCTCCTCCTCTGCGAAGACCCCGTCCGCCGCTCCCGCATGATTGCCGCCCAGGCCTCCAACATCAACCCGAACACCTGCCGCGACATCACTGAACTGTTGAAATAAAAAAATTCCTATATTTGCAGCGGATTAGTTGCACATATAGGAGATGAAAAATCTTAAATTCATCATCCTGGCAGGCTCGCTTTGTCTTATTCTTTCGTGTCGGGAAAGCTTTGTGCTTCCTGTGCCGGAAGGCGGTGGAGTAAAAATAGCCTTGACGCAGGATGTCCGGTCAAATGAACTGACCGTAAAATCAACCACGAATCTTCCATCCGTGGAGGATTTCGAGGTGGAAATCTACAATTCGCGTGCTGTGCGTCTCTATCGTGACACATACGCAAACACCGTCGGAAAGGAAATACCACTGAACGGCGGCGATTATCGTATTCTTGCACAGCATGGTGACTCTCTTGGAGCGGGATTTGACATCCCGTACTATGTCGCTGACGAGAATTTCACGGTTCATGGGCAGAATGTTGAGGAAATAAATGCCGTAGCAAAGCTCGGAAATGTCAGGATTGCCGTGAATTTCGGTGAGACCTTGAAGACACAGTACTCGTTTTTCTATGCCAAGGTCAGGCGAAAGGCTGGGAAATCCGTAACTTACGCTATGGACGAGACAAGGTATGCCTATCTTCCGGGCGGTGAGTTCATCCTTGAACTCTATGCCGACGTTGACGGCTCTATGAAGTACTATCAGGCAGAGCCGATTACCTGCTCTCCGAATGATTTCATCACCTTCAATGTTGAGACCTCGTCGCGAGAAGGCTCACTTTCGGTAAATGTTAAAATTGACGACTCCGTGAACTTTGTGGAGAAAACAGTCGAGATTCCGGCTTCCGCTTTGCCTGCGGATAATCCACAGTTGACAGTCACGGGATTCAATGATCGTGAATACAAGTTTATTGAGGGCGTTCCATCCATAGTGACAGGCGTTTATGCCAATCTTAGCGCAGGCAATGGGATCGCGCATCTCTACATGGATTTCAAATCCTCCTACCTTGAATCTCTCGGACTTAAGAGCCCACTTGATATCGCAGTTCTTTCCGATGGGGATCGCGCTCTTCTTAAGAAAAGCGGTATTATTGTCCCGTCCGATCTTGCCGGCTCCAAGTTCTCGTTCGTCAATTTTGCGGGATTGCTTGAGAATATATCGTCTGACAGTAAATATTCCCCAGACGCTCCAGCTGCCGAGTTCAGTCTCCGTCTTGAAGACAACGAGGGCGTGTCCGTCTCGTCTGAGAATTACAAGGTTACATTGATTCCCGGCAAGGCCACTTTGACGGAAATATCCGAACTTGATGTGTGGGCAACTAAGATTAATTCAGTTTCGGCGGTGGTTTCCGACGGTGCTCCGGAGAAGTTTGTCCTTGAATACAGCATGGACGGTAATTCCTGGATGGCGGTTAACCCTACGTCTGTCAGTGATCATACTCTATCCTTCGGCACGGTCGCAGGTTTCGTTCCGGGCACCGAATACAAGCTTCGTTTGAAGTATAACGACAATGAAAACTCTGTGTCAGAGCTCGCTACTGTTAAGACGGAGGCTGCGCAGCAGATTGGAAACGCGGGCTTCGAGGATTGGACAGAGTTGACGTATAATTATAATATTATCATAAGTACCAAGGCGTCATATACATATTTTCAGCCTTGGAGTAACGAATCTTCCGCATGGTGGGCACAGAATAGTGCCGTTGCAATGAAAAATGATGTCACTGGCTTGACGCGCAAGACGGTGAAATCATTCTTGACTGTCGGGTGCTCAACGGATTCACATTCGGATGCGAAATCGGCTGTTGTTTTCTCATGCAATGTCGGGAATGCCAACACAAATAGTACTGCAGTGGGGACAACGTATGTCGGAGACCTTTGGCTTGGCAAAGCCTCCGGGAATGGGTCGCATGAATCCGAAGGCCATTCATTTATGTCGCGGCCTACAGCGCTTTCTTTCTATTACAAGTTCAGTCCTAAAGGCTCTGAGAATTTCTATGCAAAAGTAGAACTTAAGGCGCAGGACGACAGCATTCTGTTCTCAAAAGAAATTACTGATGGCCAGTCGGCTTCGGAATGGACTGAATTCAGGATTCCGTTTGAATACACTGACTTGCGTAAAAAAGCTGCTTCGATTTATCTTCAGTTCAAATCCTCTTCAAGTAAAAAACCTGGTGTAAGTACAGGAAATAAAATAGAACTCAACGGCTCCGAACGCGAGGCTCACGTTGGAAGTGTGCTTCGGATAGATGATATAAAAGTTGAATATTAAAGAATAGAAAACGATGAATATGAAAAAGATACCATCCATAATCGTGTTTGCTCTCGCGGTGCTTGCGGGATGCAGCAAAGTTTCCTTTTTCGATAACTCAATGCCGGGTTATATGAGCCTCAGCATGAAAGCGGAAGGGGATTATGTGGACGTCGCTCTCAAGTCGACTGCATCCAACCTTGATGATTTCACTGTAACGATTTCAAAATCCGACGGAAAGTACAAAAGTTCTTGGAAATACTCCGAGTTTCCCGCGGCCGTAAGTCTCGCACCCGGACAGTACACGGTTTCTGCATCGTCTCCTGCTCCTGAGTTCCCTGTCGGCTGGGACCAGCAGACCTATGGAGGAAGCCGTGACTTCACGATTGTTTCCGGCGTATCGTCACCTGTCGATCTCGTGTGTGGGGTGTCTAATGTGAAGGTTTCTATACGGCCTACCGAAAGGTTCCTTTCTGAACTCTCGGATTATGAGATTATCGTAAAATCTGACGAAGGCTTCCTTACTTGGCATGCAGCTGAAATTGAGGCCAAGAAATCCGGATATTTCCCGGTTTCAACTCTAACCGTGACCGTCAAGGGCAGTCGGGCGATTGATAATTCTGAGACAAATCTGAAGTACCCTATCGAGGGCGTAAAGGCCGCAGACCATCACATAATCAACATTGATGCGGATGTTACGGGCAAGGCCGGGTTTACATTGAGCGTCAGCGACACAACCAATGACAAGGAAACGGACATAAAGGTTCCAGGGCTCGTGGAGATTCCCGTTGAAGGCGGTGACAAGCAACCGGAGACTCCGGAGCAACCTGATATTCCGGACCAGCCGCAGTCTACCGCGCCTGTCATGGAATGGCCGGCAAATCCTGATTTCGCAACAACTGAACTGAAGTCTGAGGGTATGGATGTCAATCTTGATATCAAGGCTCCTGAGAAAATCAAGACATTTATAGTTACTGTCGGTTCTAAGACGCTCGCTCCCGTGATTTCACAGCTTACGATGAATAGCTCAGCCAATATGGATTTGATAAACGATACAAACCTCACATCCGGTCTTGCAGGCATCGCTCCGTCACTGCCTACCGGGGACAAACTTTATGAGCAGACGGAAGTTAAATTTCCTCTGTCAGACCTGCTTCCTCTCATTTTGACATATTCTCCAGAGGTTGGTTCCGAACATCCATTTACATTGACTGTCACTGATTTCAAAGGGCAGAAACTTGAAAAGACACTCGTGTTCCGTTATGAAGGTAATTAAGAAATTATTCATGCTCGCGACCTTTGCCGCCGTGGGCGCTTCTTGCTGCCGGGTCGCAGGGGATGTGGAGCCGTCAGGCTACTTGTCCGTCAGCGTGGAGCAGGACAGCAGGTTGATTCCGGTACTGAAGAGCACACCGGAAGAGGACGCGGTCTTTTCTCTGACCGTCTTTGACAAGTCCGGAGTTTCCGTTGCCGAGTATGCTGATCTTAGGGAACTTGTAGCGTCCCCTCTGCAGCTTCCGATGGGAAACTATTCCCTTACGGCTGCATCCGGAGCGGTTCCATCTGCGGCTTTTGAATCTCCGGTTTGGGCTGGAAACAAGTCCTTTCAGATTAAGCCGGACATCGTCAATAGCGTTGATGTGACGTGTACGCTTGCCAACATAAAGGTGACTGCGGAGTTCTCTGACGAGATTAAGGCTGATTTCCCGAAGTATGAACTGACCGTAAGCAATGGCGCTGGAAGCCTTGTCTACAGCAATGTGGACGGCACAGTCTCAAATGCGGGATATTTCTCAGTGACAGACAAACTTGAGTGGAAACTTTCCCTCGTCAATGCCGAAGGCAGAAGTTACATCATGACGGACTCCTACAGTGCACCAGCCGCAAGGCAGCACTACAATCTGAAATTCGCTCTCGCACAGAGGTCTGACGTCGGCAATACTGGAATACGTCTTGTGGTCGATAATAGCCTGACTGTGTATGAGCATGACCTTGTGCTGGACTTCTCCATACCTTATGACCCGAGCCTCGATGCCGACGGGAAAATAGTTGCTACTTCTGCTTTTCCTTGGGCAATGTTCGCCACATTGGAGGGGAAATGGCTCTCCGAAGGTGCTCCTGAAGGGATTGGATTCGAGTACAGAAAAAAAAAGGAGACCGATTGGCAGGCCGTTGACGCGTCACTGATTGTAAGGGATGATGCGAAAAGAACCTTCTCCGCGGAAGTACGTGGACTTGAGCCTTCAACTGAATATGTATTCCGTGCGGTCTCTGCCGATGAGCATGATACGACTGTCAGAAGTTTCACAACCGAGGCTGCTGCCGTGATTCCGAACATGAGCTTTGACAGCTGGTGCCAGAAGGACGGAAAGATATGGTATGCCAATGAAAGTCTTGACAACATCATATTCGACTCCGCCAACGGTTCCGGAATGATTATAGGAACAGTTCCGGAGGAAACGGATGTCGCGGTCGCCGGAGCCGGCAAGAAGGCATGCCGTATGGAAAGCAAACTCGGTCCGTTCAACATCTTCGCCGCGGGAAATATCTATTCCGGACAATTCGTCAAAGTTTCCGGACTCGGTGCCGAACTCAAATGGGGCTATCCTTTCACTTCGAGGCCGCTTGCCCTCAAGGGATATTACAAGTATGCTCCGAAGACTATCGAAAATGCAAAAGATCCGTACACGGACAAGAAGGGCCGGATGGACGAATGCTCGATTATAGTTCTTCTTACCGACTGGCCGGCTCAGTTTAACATTAACACCACGAACAAGACATTCGTTGACTACGAAAATGACGAGCACATCATAGCAATGGGCGCTCTCTATTCTTCAAATACGGATTCGGAGTATGTCCCGTTCACACTTAAGCTCGATTATAAGGATAGGACACGCATCCCGACATACGCTGTCGTTGTTTGCTCTTCAAGCCGTTACGGCGACTATTTCACAGGAGGCGCGGGGAGTGTGCTTCTTATTGACGAATTTGACTTTATTTACAATCCGGATGAACTGTAAAATTATTCACAGCCTTTGTGCGCTTGCCGTTGCAATGCTTCTTCTCCCGCTCTCTTCGGAGGCGAAGAAAAAAGACAGTTTGGAAAGGAAACCTTTCAGTCGCGGCATAGACAACACTCCGACCGTGTTTATCCCCAAGGGTACGATAGGCACCGGTGTGGCTTTTTCCTACAATGAATACAATATCGGAAAGGCTTCGGACGACGTCGGCTATCAGATGCTGTTTTCGATGCTTCAGGGAATGAAGGGAAACTTCATGAATTGGAGTGTCGCGCCTCATATTTCCTATTTTGTTGCGGACAACGTATCCATCGGTGCCCGTTTTGACTATTCGCGAACTTCAGCAAATCTCGCGAACGCAACTCTTGCCGTCTCCGATGACCTTGCCCTAAACGTGAGCGACTTCAACTATTTCAAGCATTCGTATATGGGGGCTCTCACCTGCCGCTACTATATGTCCTTGGCGAAGAGCCGGCGTTTCGGTGTGTTTATGGAACTCCGTGCTGCTGGCGGATACGGTCAGGCGGAGAACTACAGACAGCCCGGAGGCAACAAGTTTGGCACATATCAGGATATCTATAAGATGGAAATCGGTCTTGTGCCCGGTTTCATCGTTTTCGGTACTGAGAATGTGGCGGTTGAAGTCTCTGTCGGAGTGCTCGGCTTCAATTGGCAGAAGGTATGCCAGCTTACCAATCAGGTGGAATACAGCGAGATGAGCAAGTGTGGTGCGAACTACAAGATAAACCTGCTTTCCCTTGCTCTCGGAGTATCATTCTACATTCCGACTAAAAAATAAGGAGCTATGGACATGAGAAAATCATATCTGTTTATCATGGTTTCGGCATTTGCTGCCGCTCTGACGTGTTCGTGCATAAAGAATGACATGTCATATCCTATTGTTGAGGCATACGTTGACGAGTTCAAGGTTGAAGGGCAGAAGTCCGTGGAGATAGACAGAACTTCCCGAACGATAAGCCTTGTTTTGGAGGAGACTGCCGATATGTCATCACTGAAGGTCGTGAAATTCTCAATGAAGCCTGAGGAATATTACCACAGGCCTCTCTACTCCACAGCGGAATTCTCCGTCGGCGGCAACATTGACCTTACGTCCGAGCTCACCTTCTCTCTCAAGACGTTTCAAGAATATGAGTGGAAAATCACTGCAACTCAGCCGATTGAGAGGTATGTCAATGTGGAGAATGCCGTTGATGTCGAATTCTATCTCCGTGAGCACAAGGTGCTTGTGAGCGTGAGTCCTAACCAGTCCCTATCCGAAATCGTGATTGAGGATATGAAACTTGGTCCGGAAGGCTCCACTGTAACGAAAACTACCGGAATTGAAAGTGGCGAGACCATCACTCGCGACTGCATTTTTCCTATGACTCTCGACTGCCTTTTCGAGCGCACGTTTTATGTCGTATATAATGGTGAGTCAGAGAACTGGACGGTGTCGTTCGTTCAGAAAAGCGTGGAACTGGCGATTACTTACGTCAACGCATGGGCTCTTGACGCAATGGTGGAGGGCGAGTTCGACGGTAACGGGACTCCTTATGTCGAGTATAGGAAGGCGTCGGAATCGAAATGGAAGAAGAGCACCGATGTGCTTGTGTCGAAGTCATCTGTCACGGCGAACATCAAGGGACTTTCGCACAAAACCGCATACGTGGCAAGGCTTGTCAATGGTGAGCAGGTCAGCGATGAATATTCGTTCACGACCGAGGAAGCATCACAGCTGGCTAATATGAGCTATGACGACTGGTATACCGGTGACCCTAACAGCACATGGTACCCGGGACCATCGGGCAAGAAAATCTGGGACACCGCAAACAAAGGTACGAACATGTTTTCGAGCCAGAACCCATCTCGTCCGGAAGAGGGATTCATCGCCGTCAAAGGGCAGGGGAAGAAGGCCGCCCGTTTGGAAACAATCAGTTTTCTCGGCAAGCTTGCCGCCGGCAACGTGATAACAGGCGAGTTTCTCCGTGCGAGCGTTTCAGGTGGAGTCGGCGCCGAACTGACTTGGGGAACACCGTTCACATCGCGTCCTAAGGCACTAAAAGGCTACTACGCATACGATCCTAAAGTCATTGACACTTATTACGACAAGGAACTTCATGCGGACAAGAAGGGCACAATGGACAAGCTTCAGATTCTCGTGATGCTCACCGACTGGGATGAACCTTTCCTCGTGAAAACCGCGTCAAAAGTTTTCGTTGATCAGGAAAATGATCCTCATATCATTGCGCACGGGACAATAGAAAGCGACGTCAAGACTGTGGATGAGAACGGAAACCTCAAGTATGTCGAGTTTGAATGCAAACTTAACTACCGCGACACTAAGCGCAAGCCTAAATATGTCGTGGTAATTTCCTGCTCAAGCCTCTACGGTGACTACTTCACCGGAGGAGAGCACAGCGTCCTCTACGTTGACGAGTATAGTTTCGTCTATTGATGGCATCCCCATCTCTTCTATTTTTTTTTGAACCATTGGTTTGAATTTTATCATTTTTCGTTATATTTGTGCCTGGTGTCAGTAGAAGATTGATACTCATTAATTTAGTAATCGTTAAAACGGTACTGATATGAGACAACTGATGGTGAAAATATGCCGTGTTTTGCTTACGGCTATGGGTTTTGCTGCCGTGACCGGTTGCCCTAAAATGTATGGTTGCCCTGAAATTCCTGCAATGTATGGCTCTCCTCATTGTGATGTGACTGTCAAGGGTGTTGTTACTGATGAAAGCGAGAACCCGATTAAAGGGATACGAGTGAAGGCCGTGCAAGTCATGCCTAAACAAGCGGGAGTGGAACTGGACAGATATGAATATGATTTATTCAAGTCTCTGACTGACAATGCCGGGGCATTCGAACTCAGCGGTTCTGTGACGTCGTTTAATAATCCGGAAGTCTATGTGATAACCGAGGATATTGACGGCGAAGAGAACGGTGGATGTTTTGCTCCGGAAACGCTTAAAGTTGACATCGTTAAGGTGAAGGATGGCGATGATAATTGGTATTTCGGGGCATACGAGAACGCGACTCCCGTCGAAATAAAACTGAAACCGGAAGAGAAATCCGAGAAATGATGGGTGGGGTAAGCCTTAGACAAAGAATCGCCCTTGAACTGCAGCGACAACTCACCCTTAACTGTGCGCGGGAGCATCCGCTGAGGGAAATTTTCTGGGAATGTACCCTTCGCTGCTGTCTTGAGTGCCGCCATTGCGGAAGTGACTGCAAGGTGACCTCAGGTCTGAAAGATATGCCTTTCGCTGACTTTGAAATGGTGCTCCGGCGTATTAATGAGGCCTATGGCCCGGAGGACAAGATGGTGATTCTCAGCGGCGGCGAGCCTCTGATGCGCCGCGATCTCGAGGACTGCATCCGCAGAATCCGTGAAATGGGCTTCTCATGCGGAATGGTCACAAACGGCTATCTGTTGACAAGGGAACGTGCGGCCGGGCTTCTCCGTGCCGGACTTGGCAGCGCCACCGTTTCGATTGACGGCACCGAAGCCGACCATGATTGGATGAGGGGCGTGCCTGGCAGCTTCACCCGCGCCTTGAATGCAGCAATGATTCTTTCTGGAAGCGGCATCGTCTTCGATGTCGTAACCTGCGTGAACCGCCGAAATCTTGCGCATCTCGAAGAACTTAAAGAAATCCTGATATCCTCCGGCATAAAGGCCTGGCGCCTCTTCACCATCTTCCCGGCGGGACGCGCGGCCGAAGACCCCCAACTTCAGCTCACTTCTCAGGAATTTCGAAGTCTGATGGACTTCATAGTCTGCACGCGAAACGAAGGCCGCATCCGCACGAGCTATGCCTGCGAAGGCTTCCTCGGTGAGTATGAGGGCAAGGTTCGCGACAACCTCTATATGTGTCAGGCAGGTCTCACTGTCGCTTCGGTTCTTGCCGATGGCTCCATCTCCGCCTGTGCCAGCATCCGCAGCGACTACCATCAGGGCAACATCTACAAGGACGATTTCGTCAACGTTTGGGAAAACCGCTTCCGTCCCTACCGCGACCGCCGCTGGATGAAAAAGGACGACTGCGCCACCTGCAAGTGGTTCCGCTACTGTCAGGGCAACGGAATGCATCTCCGTGACTCCCAAGGCAATCTTCTCCTCTGCAACCTCAAGAAACTATAGGCAAAGAGGGTGACCAAAAAGTCTTTTGTTCCCCCTCCTCCGGACTTCCTAACCCCCGCA